>Ga0233402_1001071_pt1 | contig 9618 bp, 13 predicted proteins | sample 54DmetaG_FD_182705 | JGI IMG/M metagenome (GOLD analysis project Ga0233402, IMG submission 182705) | Seawater microbial communities from Monterey Bay, California, United States - 54D | ecosystem: Environmental > Aquatic > Marine > Coastal | place: USA: California | collected 2016-11-11 | reverse complement strand
AAATAGGGCTTCTCAAAGGTATTACAAAAAGTGTTGAAATAGCTTACTAACTTTGCACTAAACATTTGTGATGATTAATAAAAGACTGCTCATCAAAAGCTTGCTAGCGCACAACGATGAAAACAGTTTTTACGATAAAAAAAGACAGCTGAATTTAGTTCAGCGTGAAGGCAAGGCTAAGTTCCTAAAACACATTTGTGCCTTATCGAATTCCAATCCAAAAAACAACTCATACATCGTTGTAGGCGTAGATGATGGGGACAGCAGCATTCGCGGAGTAGACTTTTTTGATGATGCCAAACTGCAAAACCTCATCAATGCCTATTTGGATAACCCGCCCGTGGTACTTTACGAAAACATTCACTTTCCACATTTGGCTGAAGGAAAGGTTGTAGGCTTGGTAACCATAAGGCCGGCAAATAAAATTACCGCACTGCGAAAAAACATTTGGAAATATTTTGGAGGCGCTGTGTTTTTTAGAGAGGGTAGTATATCCGTCTCCAAAGTTTTTGACATAGAGCTGCTAGATACCAATTCGGCGGTGGTGGCAGAAATTGAAAAACATGCGCAAAACAACATCGAATTAACGCTCGATGGGGTTGTTGATTTTATGAATCGTCACGACAACGTATTAAAACCCAGGTATAAAGTTTTTAAAGAATCATTTGTGCTCTGTTGGGCAGGGCTGGAAAAAAATGAAAAAGGAACGTCTTATTATTCTAGAGTAGATGTTGAACTCATCAATGAGCATGTAAAATTGTTCTACTCTACTCACGATGAAGTAGAAATTGAAATGGACGCTCATTCGTTTAGTCTTATTGAATATGTGCGTTTAGGATTTAATAATGCCTATAAATATTACCCCCTTGAGCGGGTGACTTTTTTGTTTGACAACAAAGGGTCATACCAAATTGACTCCGCTTTTTTGTTTGCGCCACCGAAATATGAAAAAAAGCTGCTACACCATATCTATAATGCCAACAATGCATTGGCTGAAAAGTTGCTAAAAAACCTAAGCCTGACCAAAAACGATAAGGAAGATGTGGATAACTTGGCGCCTACCTATATGTTGTGTTACCTCAACGGATTTGAAGCTGCGTTAGGAAAACTGAACGAACTGACTGCGGTACTGAAACAGCATGGCGAACAAACCTACCAAGGTTTAAAAGACACCCAGCGGATACTGCGAAAGATTAAATATCATTAAGAAGTTGGTGTGCTTGCATATAGGCAATAACCTCATCAGGTAACCACGCTTTTAGCAGCAGCATATCCTTTGTTTTGCGAATCCTTGTAGCAGAAACATCCAACAAGGGAGCTTCAAGGCGCTGAGCTGCTGTAAATGCATCTAAAGAAATATCATTTCTGGGATAAATCAACAAGGGGAATTGTTTGATAAAAGCCGCATTTTTCCATGCATCCAGCCCTGTTGCGCTGTCGGCGCCCATCAGCATGATATAGGTATGATCAGGATGCGCTGTCGTAAGTTTTTGAAGGGTGTGGGCCGTATAATTTGGTTTGGGCATGTGCAGCTCAATATCGTTTGCTACCAAACCATCATATGGAGCTAACGCTTTTACTAACATCTTCCAGCGGTGCTCTTCGGACAAAAGCGCAGCCGTATTTTTATGTGGGTTCTGTGGGGTTAATATATAATGTACCTCGTCTACCTTTTGTTGATCGAGTGCTGCCTGACCAATGCCGATATGTCCTTTGTGTATGGGATTGAAACTTCCGAAAAATAGCGCTATCCGCTTCATTCTGTCAAGAAGTTGGTGATGTGTTCTTCCGTTTCGCTTTTGGCTGTTTCCAAATTATCATTTACCACTACAACGTCAAAATCGTTGGCGCGAGCCATTTCAGCATGGGCTTTTTCCAAGCGCATGGCTATTTTATCAGCGCTATCCGTACCTCGTTGGCGCAACCGCTCTGCCAGGGCTGCCTTACTAGGAGGTTTGATGAATATAGAAATGGTTTTTTGGGGAAACTGCTTTTTGATGTTTAATCCTCCTACTACGTCTATGTCAAAGACCACATTTTTACCCAATGCCCAAATGCGAGCTACCTCAGATTTTAATGTGCCGTAAAACATGCCAGGATATACCTCTTCATATTCAGCAAATGCGCCTTCGTCAATTTTGGCTTTAAATGCTGCTTCAGACAAAAAATAGTAGTCTTTGCCGTCTACCTCTTGTCCTCTTGGCGGTCTGGAAGTAGCCGAAACAGAAAACGCCAAGTTGAGGTGTTCGAGCGCTAGCAAGTGTTTGGCAATGGTTGTTTTTCCACTACCCGAAGGGGCCGATAAAACAATACATGTTCCCGTTTTCATTACAAGGCGTTGAGTACTTGTTCTTTGATACGCTCCAAGGCATCTTTCATGCTAACAACAGATTTTTGTAGTTCCGCATCGTTCGCTTTAGACCCAATGGTGTTGATTTCACGTCCCATTTCTTGGGCGATAAATCCTAGTTTTTTGCCTTTGGTCGGGGTTTTTTCGTCGAGGTTACTTTGAAAATAGTCAAGGTGATGCTCAAGGCGTACCAACTCTTCATTAATGTCCCATTTTTCGAGGTAAAAAACCAGCTCTTGCTCCAAACGGTCTTGGTCATACTCAAGGGTTAGCTGACGTAATTGTTCCTCTAGTTTTTGCTTACGTGTGGCTATACGCGTGTCGGCTTGTGCGGCTATGCTTTTTAGTTGTGCTTTGATGTGCTCCAATTGGTTGGTGAGGTCTTGTTCCAAAGAAAGGCCTTCTTGCTCTCGGTAAGCTACCAAAGCTTCAGCGGCTTTGTTAAGGGTGCTTAAAAAAATAGCTTGCTCTTCGTCCGAAATGCTATCGTCTGCTGATGCAAATACATTGGGCATGCGCATCACGGTTGGCAAAAGCGCCTCATCTGACAAAGGAGAAATGGCTTTTAATTCGTCCATGTAGTGTACCACCACAGCTTTGTTAATCGGGGCTGCATCTTGACCGGCAACCCATTCTTCGAATACATTCACTTCACACTTGCCGCGGTGCAGCAGGGCTGTTAGCTGTTTACGTGCGTTCAAATCAAGGCCTCTATAACGGGCGGGTGTACGAAAATTGAGGTCAAATGATTTGCTGTTGAGCGACTTAATTTCAATGCGCAATTTTTTGCCTTGTGCATTAAACTCCGCTTTGCCGTAGCCTGTCATGGATAGAATCATATCGCTTTATTAAAGCGCAAAGGTACAAAACGGGCGGTGAGTGTTTGTCGGTTAGTATAGCTATGTGTTTTTAGATCCAGTTAAAAAGAGATGCGGCATTTTATTTTTACCCATTTTTGGTATAAAAACGCTGTTTTTTATACACTTTTAAGTCTTTTTTAGTCCATTTTGTCCGTTTTTAGTCTTTTTTAGCTAAAACCTGTCCTGCTTTTTATGGCTGTATTACTGAAAATTAAGGCCACAAAAGAAAAACTGCCCTTTTTTAAAATACCAAAAATGTCACTTTTTGCTTTTTTGGGGCTAAAAACGACTAAAAACCGTTTATTATTGGATGAATTCGTCCTTTTTTAGCCTATTTTTTGCAAAAAATGGTTTTTTTAAAATGGCAGCTTTAGCCAAAGGGAATGAAGCTAAAAAGGCTCATTTTAAAACACGGAATTTATCATTTTTTGTTTGTTTTTGTCATAAAAAGGGTTAAAAACAGGTTGTTTTCGGCTATTTTTAGTGATTTTTAGACGTTTATTGGATAAAAATGAGTTTCTGATATTTTAAGATTCTGGTGCTCAATCTACACAATCGCCACCTATGCGCCAAGCATCATGCGCATCGTTAAGCACAAGCACCAAACTTCGGCCGTTATACGTCTTGCTAACAATCCCCCTAATGCTTCCTGTTCCGTCAGGCAAAGGCAGGTCTTTAAAAGAAGCGAAGGCGCTGGTCTCAAGTAAAAAGGGAACCTTGTTCTGACCTTCGCAAGCTTCCATATTGCGCTGGGTATCGTAATAATCTTTGGGATCAACAAAAGGCTTTCCCTGTTCTGCAGCAGCAAAGCGCACATTGGCGATTTCCACATACATCCCAATATGGCTGCTGTTTATTTCAGAAAAAAGCACCGGGCTTGGCATCACTTCTTCTGTACTATTGGAACGAAAAAAGTGATCTGGGATATCTAGTGCACGAAGGTGTGAGACCTCGTCCCCATCTTCATTTAGCACTCCTCCTAATGAAATAATGCCATTCCCCCTCCGCGACTCTCCGATATGCAGCCCCTTTAAATCAATATAAATTTCACGCCCTACATTAAATCGGTTATAAAGATCTGCTTGGTCTAGCATGACATGAATGGCTGCAGTGGGGTTTTCAGGTTTGTCTTGCAGGTAAATTTCCTTATAAAAATTTCCTGTGCTGTCAGATGAAACCACATAACCCTTAACCACCAGGTCAGCAGTGATGGTATGAACACGGCGGTAAACAAAAAAAGCCTTTAGCTGACGGAATATCTCGAAAAATCCTAAGTATTGCCGATTGGACAAATGGTGCTGTTAAAGATTTATTATTCATGGTATGTGGTGCCGTTGCATTTATATACATATCTGATATAATCGCAACGGTTCTCAGTACGAGAGTATTCAATCAGCTTGGAGACTACAAGGATTATTCAATGTTTCAATTGACAAAAGCTGACAAGAATTCAATTGACGTAATCGACAAGAAAAATAACAGGATTAAAACGAGTGTAATTACTCAGCTTGTCATTTCATTGATTGTCGGTTTAATATCACTGTTTCTTGGCAAACTAATTGACGAAATTTAAATAAATAACTGTGTACAACAATGGCTATAAGTAATTGCTTGTTCTCGCCTATCCTTCGATATGCTCAGGGCAGGCTTCTGAAAATCCTTGTTTCGACTGTTCGGCGAGGCTCACTCGAGCCAAGCTCAACAACAGCGGATTTTCAGTTTGGTGTGTACTTGCTAAGTTAAGTGCTAACTCACGCTACTACTCATACACTTTACCGTTAACTTTCCTATTTATCTACTAACGAAAATTAACTAAAAAGCGCCTTTAGTTCCGTAGCCTCTTCAGGCTTGAGTTTGCCTGCCAAAATAAGGCTAAGCTGTCTGCGGCGCAGGGCACCTGCATAGCGCTCTTGTTCCAAAGCCGTTTCGGGTGCAATAGGCGGTACGGCCACGGGCATACTCGTTTTATTCACCGCAACAAAAGTGTAAATGGCCTCATTTACTTTTTCCTTTGTGCGCTTTTCGTGCTCTTCCTTCCACACATCTATAAACACCTCCATCGAAGTGCCAAAAGCACGAGAGACCTTGGCCTCTAGCGTAAGCACACTGCCTAGGGGCACGGGTTTTCTAAAGTGCACATGGTTTACCGAAGCGGTAACCACCACCTGCTCCGAATGGCGCTCTGCTGCAATACAGGCTGCTCGGTCCATACGTGCCAACAGCTCGCCACCAAACAAGTTGTTGATGGGATTGGTATCAGAGGGCAGTACCAAGTCGGTCATAACCGTCTTGGAAGCACTAGGGTGTTTTGGTTCCATGGGTGTTATTTTTTCAGTACCCAAACGTCTGGGTAGTTGTCTTCCAAAAGGCCTGCTTTGGCATTGTACGCTTCTAGTTGCGTAGCAAAGGCAGCAAAAGAAACTTGGTGAAATCCGTTACTGGTTTTGGGTAGTCTTGCTGCTTGGTTGTAGCCCTTACGCTTGAGGCTATTGACAAGTCGGTCGGCGTTGTTTTGGCTGCGGAAAGATCCGGCAATAAGATGATAGCCTAGGACAACAGCTTTAGGTGCAACAACACGTAGCGTTGGCAATTCGCCAAGATCATAAACAGCGGCGGCGGCTTGCTCACGTGCAGTTTCACGTAGTGTTTGCTCTTGTTCCCAAAGTAATTCGGTTTGTTGGTCTTGCACATAATTGGTGCCCAAAGCTAGCAAGGCTAAAAAGCTAGCAGCTACCATGGCCCTACGCATAAAGGGGCTGGACGGCTGGGGTTCCAACGTAAAAACAGGCGTTGGGGCTGCTTCGGCAGCACTGCGTGATATGGGTTGTGCATCCAACTGTGGAAGCGCATAGCTTGCTGCTAAAAAATTCAACCCCTGCTCGGCGCTAAATACAAGTTTGCCTTCTGAATTCGTTTCGAATATTCCCAAAGTAGCGATTTTAAGCTTGCCTTTGTGGGCGCGTTCTTTCCAAGATATAATCTGTTGGTGAATGTCCAATACAGCACGCTCATAAGAACACTGCAAAACATGCGCCATGTGCGCTGCCAAGATGCCGTCGTTGGATTGTAGCTGTTCATTAAACGACAACACCTTACGTGGTGGATGATAGCGTTGTTGCTCCGCATCAAAAAATGCTTCTTTATGCTCCACCAAAAAGGCGCCAAAGCCTGGAAGACTAAGGCAATCGTGGCGGTAAAGTAAGTAATGTATGTGTGCTGCGAGCTCCATAAGACAAATGTACATTTTTTGGTGGATTTTTAAAACCATTCGCTTTTGTAATTTAGTGGTGCCGAATCTTATGAAAACAACCGAACTTATTGCAACTCTTGTGCTGCCCAAACTTCCCAAGATTGGCTGCAGCACCGCCCGAAAGCTCATTCGTCATTTTGGAAGTGCTGAAGCCGTTTTTCAACGCATTGGTCGTGAAAATAGCAAGCCATTTAACAACATTGCTGCGGTATTTAAACGCCCAGAAGCCAAACAGCTGTGGGGTGCCGCAGAAAAAGAAGTGGCGCAGATTAAAAAGCACCGCATTTTATCGGTAGCACACAACGACCCCGACTTTCCCATTGCCCTCAACCTCTGCCCCGACGCACCGCTTGTGCTTTTTGGCAGCGGTCAGGCCTTTCCAAATACCACCCGTGTGATTAGCATCGTAGGCACTAGAATGCCATCGCCTGATGGCAAGGCATTTGTCCGCCAGCTTGTAGAAACCCTTGCACCCTATCAGCCCGTAATCGTGTCGGGCTTTGCTCATGGCATTGACATCACAGCCCAATTGGCAGCCCTTGAAAACAACCTGATTACCTACGGCTGTTTGGGGCATGGCATTTTGAATTGCTATCCTAGAGAACATCAAAAACATCGAAAAAAAATGGAACAGCATGGCGGTTTCTTAACCGAATTGTGGTCACATGAACAAATCAAACGCTCCCACTTCTTACAGCGCAATCGCATTATCGCTGGTTTGGCACAAGCCACCATTGTAGTCGAGTCCAAAAGTAAGGGCGGTGCCCTAACCACAGCGGCCTATGCGCTTGGATATGAACGGGATGTGTTTGCTGTACCGGGCAGACCCAACGACTCCGTCGCCCAAGGGTGCTTAGCGCTCATCAAAGCCCAAAAGGCTACTTGTATTACGAGTGGAGCGGATGTGGCACAGCTACTTGGCTGGAAAAAAGAAAAAGCAACAGCTCCACAACGACAATTGTTTGTACGTCTAAACGACAAAGAGCAACAAATTATTAAGCACATGAGTGCAACGCCCAAACACATAGATCTCATTGCTTTGGATGCTTCGCTCAAAATAAGTGATGTTTCAAGCCTTCTTTTTCAACTTGAAATGAAAGGGGTAGTAATGGCGCAAGCCGGTAAATTGTTTAAACTGTTGTAGTATAGCCTAGATTCTTGCGTACGCGTTGAAGGACCTCTTGGGCTACGCTACGCGCCTTAACGGCTCCTTTTTGAAGTTGGGCCTCCAGTGCTTCTGGATGTGCCATAAATTCATCAAACTTTGATCTGGTTTCAGAAAAGCGTTCAAGAATGGCTTCATATAGTGCCTGTTTTGCATGGCCATAGCCATAGCCGCCTGACTCATAGTTTTTTCGCATTGCAGCCACAGCTGCTGGTTGTGCAATCAAGGTATACAGCGCAAATACGGTACACCTGTCTGGGTCTTTTGGTGCTTCTAGGGGTGTGCTGTCTGTAGCAATACCCATTACTTGCTTGCGCAACTTTTTTTCTGGTAAAAAAACGTCTATAGTATTGCTCTTTGACTTGCTCATCTTGGCGCCATCGGTTCCTAACACATATTGTGCATTGTCTTGCAGCTTGGCTTCGGGCAAGACAAAGGTTTCTCCAAAAGCGGCGTGAAAACGACTGGCAACATCACGTGTCATTTCCAAATGCTGCAGCTGGTCTTTTCCCACAGGCACCCAGTTGGCATCATACAACAAAATATCTGCTGCCATCAGCATGGGATACGTAAAAAGTCCTGCATTGACATCTTCAAGCCTGTCGGCTTTGTCTTTAAAAGAGTGGGCTAGTGACAGCCGGCTGTAAGGAAACGAGCAGTTCAGATACCATGCGAGTTCCGTTACTTCAGGCACATCTGACTGACGATAAAAACACGTGCTGTCGGGATCAAGTCCGCAAGCCAACCAAGCCGCAGCTGTTTTGTGGGTATTGGCTTTTAATTCCGCTGCATCTTTGATTTGGGTAAGGGAGTGCATGTCGGCAATAAATAAAAAGGCTTCGTCGTTTGATTGCTTTGCCATATCTATGGCAGGAATTATATCCCCTAAAAGGTTGCCTAAATGCGGTGTTCCCGTGCTTTGAATTCCGGTAAGGATACGTGCCATAGCTATAGTGTCTGCACAAAAATAATGGATTTAAGCCATCAATCGCTACTTTTGACAACATGCTTTATATCCGCATCTTTCTTTTGGGACTGTGGAATGCTTGGTTTTACATCCTTTCTACGGTCGGTATAACCTTGTGTTTTCCGCTGTTATTACTCTGCTTATTACGAGAGAAATGGTACCGCGGCATTTATTTTTTAGCACGTTATTTTTGGTCCCCATTTATCTTGTTTGGTATGGGTTTTATTCCACTAATTCGGCATAAATCAAAAATAGATTACAGCAAACAATATGTCTTTGTCGCGAATCATTTAAGCATGATTGACATCATGATGATTTTTGTGACCATTAAAAAGCCTGCTGTTTTTATAGGGAAGTCAGAACTTGATCGTCTGCCGCTCTTTGCTACCATTTACAAAAGGGCTGCGATTTTGGTAGACCGCGACAGTGCTTCAAGCAGAAAAAGTGTGTACTATCAGGCCAAGCATAAAATTAAAATCGGCTTTAATATCATGCTCTATCCAGAAGGCTTGGTGCCTGAGCCAAATGTGCTTTTGGCTCCTTTTAAAAATGGTGCTTTTAGTCTTGCCATTGAGCATCAAATTCCCATAGTCCCCATCACGCTACCGGATTGCAAAAAGCGTTTTCCTTTCCAGTTTTCATATAAATATTGGGTAGGAAAGCCAGGAATTGTTCGGGCTAATGTTCATGCGCCTATTGAAACCGTAGGAATGACAAAAGATGACATGCCTGCACTAAAAGAAAAGGTACATCAGTTTATGGCTGAAAAGCTAAAAGAAGAAGGGTACCGCTAGGATTATTCCGCAGCAGCAACGATATCTTTAATCTTGCCTTCAACTTCTTCCGCTAGTTCTGGATTGTCATCCAAAAGCGTTTTTACTGCATCTCTCCCCTGTCCAAGTTTGGTGTCGCCATAGCTAAACCACGAACCGCTCTTCTTAATGATTTCAGCTTCAACGCCAATATCTAGCAATTCGCCTATGCGAGAAATGCCTTGGCCATACATGATATCAAACTCAACTGTTT
>Ga0233402_1001057_pt1 | contig 9668 bp, 9 predicted proteins | sample 54DmetaG_FD_182705 | JGI IMG/M metagenome (GOLD analysis project Ga0233402, IMG submission 182705) | Seawater microbial communities from Monterey Bay, California, United States - 54D | ecosystem: Environmental > Aquatic > Marine > Coastal | place: USA: California | collected 2016-11-11 | reverse complement strand
TATTCCTTCTTTAGTTGGTAAAATTACTGGAATGGCATTTAGAGTTCCAACCGCTAATGTTTCAGTTGTAGATTTAACAGTTAAACTTGATGCTGATACCTCATATGATGAAGTTATGAACTCATTAAAATCTGCATCTGAAAATAGTTTAAAAGGTATTTTAGGTTTTACCAAAGATTTAGTTGTCTCTCAAGATTTTATTGGCGATCCTAGAACTTCAATAGTAGATTATAATGCAGGAATAGAATTAAACTCTTCATTTTTTAAAATAGTAACTTGGTACGACAATGAAGCTGGTTACTCTAATAAGCTTATTGATTTAGCTTGTCATATTAATTCACTTTAATTTACAGAATGAGGTTAATTGTAGATAGCGGATCCACAAAAACAGATTGGATAGCTATTGATGAAAATGGTTCAATCATATTCGAAACTTTTACACTTGGTCTAAATCCACAGGTATTAACTGAATATATCATTGAAGAACGTATAATCAATAATTATGATTTATATCAAAACAGGAAGAAAGTAAGTAAAATTTATTTTTATGGAGCGGGTTGTGGTACAAAACCTCCAAAAGACTTACTTTCAAAGGTTTTGAAGCAAATTTTTATAAATTCTGATTTTGACATAAAGGAAGATACATATGCTGCTGTTTATTCATGTTGTAAACCAAATGAGAAAGCTATAGTTTCAATTTTAGGTACCGGATCTAACTGTAGTTACTTTGATGGAAAAAAATTAAACCAAAAAGTAACTTCTTTAGGGTATGTTTTAATGGACGATGCTAGTGGAAATTATTTTGGAAGACAACTCCTTAGAGACTATTATTTTAATAGAATGTCAGCTGATTTAGAAAATAAATTTAAATCTGAATTTAATCTTGAAGCGGAAGTTATTAAAGATTCTCTTTATAAAAAACCCAACCCAAATACTTATTTAGCAAAGTTTGCAAAGTTCCTGGTTGAAAATAAAAACTTAGATTATTCTAAACAATTAGTAAGAAAAGGATTTGATCTTTTTATAGAAAATCAAATTGAACAATTTGAAAATCATAAGAACGTTAATTTACATTTTGTTGGCTCAATTGGCTTTTATTTAAAAGATGAATTAAAAGAAGCTCTTGATAATAAAAATTTAAAATTAGGTAAGGTTTTAAGAAGACCTATTGAAGGTTTAGTAGCATTTCATCAATCGCATTAATTTTATTTTCTTGCAATTAAAGATATTTCTACTTTAGCTCCCTTAGGAAGCCCAGAAACTTCTACTGTTTCTCTGGCAGGTTCGTTTCCAATTTCAAAATGAGATCCATAAATTTCATTTACTTTTTGAAAATCATCCATATTTGTAAGGAAAATTGTTGTTTTAATAACATTTTCAAAATTACAGTTTGCTTTTTCTAAAACCACTTTAATATTTTTAAACACCTGTCTTGTTTCTGTTTCAATTGATTCGTCTTGCATTTTCATACTAATGGGGTCTAAGCCTATTTGACCTGAAAGATAGAGCGTTCCATCAGATAATATGGCTTGATTATAGGGTCCAATAGGGTCTGGTGCATTGCTTGTATTGATGATTTTTTTCATTGTAGTTTTTGAGTTTAAATTAAAACTATAATTAAAGTTAAAAACTTTAATCTATAACCTTTTATCAGGAAGTCTTCTTTTATCATATTTTAGGTCACTTAATAGATTAGATTTGATGCCAATAAAAAAATACCAAGAAGCTCTAGTGCTAAATGGAACCCAGTTAAAATTCATTTTCCAACTATCTAAATCTCTTTCGAATCTTAACTGCGTGTAGGTAACACCTTTGTTTTTAAAATCATAACCAGAGGAACCTCCAACTTTCCATTTCTTTGAAAGTTCAAAATTAGCTGACATCATTAAAGAGTTATTTGAGATATCTCTTTGTTTTCTATTATTAGAATATGTTAATGAATGAGCAATTCTTATATCCCATGGGATTTTATTTTGATAAAATGATGTTTCATTTTTGTCTTCATTATCATTTTCGTCTTCTACCTCATCATCAAAAGAACTGTCAGCAAAATCATTAGCTCTTCCGAATAAATCATCACTTCTTCCACCACTTCTTGAATTGTCAAATCCTTTAGATTTATCATTTTTCGAATTTTTACTTGAGTAAGAAAAACCTAGATTTATATTTGCACTTGTCATTCTAAACAATCCACCACCATCATTTACATTAAAAGTGTTAATTCTCCTACCACTTTCATCTACTGTATACGGATCAAAAGTTGCACCTAAATTTAAATCCAACTTATCCTCAAATAATGAAGTGGAGGTAGTCATTCTGACTGGGCTCCATTTTAAAGAATCTGCAGCAATATTATAGCTTGTAGAAAAATTAAGATTATTCAGGAGTTTGATTTTTTTTGGTTCAATTTTAGTACTATCCTTATCTCTTACTTTAGCTTCTAATACATTACTTAGGCCTAGTCCAATTGAACTAGAAAATGTGTTACCAGGGGTGCCAAAAAATCCACCTTCAAATCTTGTGTATTCTGCTGTATTTCCGTTAGCATCAATTATATATTCATCATAATATTTTTCAAAACTAGGATTTATTCCATATGTGACTGAGGGTCTCATAACGTGTCTTATGGATTGTATTTTTTTTCCTTCCTTAAAATTGAAAACACCATATATTGTTGTACCAATACTTGCGTTAAAATTATATTTATTAAAACGATCAAAACCTTTGATAGTATCTTTTTTACCTTGTATTTGGTTTATAATATCATAATCATTTCTTTTAATTGTTTGTCCTGCCCAAATCTCTTCAAATCTTCCACCAATACTTACACTCAAGTGTTTTAAAAATTTAAAATTTGTACTTAAAGGAATAGAATGCTTCATACCATATCTTGCATCATTAAACATTTCTTTTTTTAAAAAAAGCGAGTCTGATGTTTGTATTCTATTTTCTCCCCTTAATGAATACTGTAGATTAATATTTTTTAGAATCCCTTTCTTTTGCCCATTTCTTTTTACAAAAGGATAAATTCTTTCAACATTTGCTTGTAGGGTTGGTAAACTCATATTTACAGTCTGTGTTCTGGTATTTTGAGAATGAGATGCAGTAAGTGATAAGTTAACAGATGGATATCCTCTAAATGTTTTTGAGTAGGAAACTGAAGAATTTAGAGTGTTATTAAGAAAGTTAGGGGTATTGAGCTGGTTGACAGATTCTCTGAAATAGTTACTACTTCCAAGGTTTACTGATGCAGAAAATCTACTATTTGGGTTAGATTTTGAATCTTGGCTATGTGACCATCTAATATTGTAAATATTATTTTTGGAGTATCCTGGTAAACCTCGTTCTCCATTTATTAGATTTTCAAACCTTAAGCTTAATGAGCCTGTATATTTATATCTTACTTTATATTTTGATTCGGCTCTAAAACCATAGCTTCCGTTGGTATAGTAATCAGCTAATAGAGTTACATCAAAAAAATCACTTGGAGCAAAATAATATCCACCATTTTGAATAAAATATCCCCTATCATTATTTTGACCTATACTTGGAAATATAAATCCAGTTGCTCTGTTTTGTGTCAAAGGAAAATATCCAAATGGTAGAAAAATTGGGGTAGGCACATCAGCAATGTAAATGTTACTTAAACCTGCAATAATTTTATTTTTAGGAATAAATTTTCCTTTTCTTATCCTAATGTAATAATCAGGATCTTCTTTTTTTGAGGTTGTAACTTTAGCTTCTTTAATAAAATAAACTGAATCGTTTTCTTTTTTAGTGGCTAAAGCTGAAACATTCATTCCACTTTGTTCAGATCTGGAGTTCCAAATTAAAGCCTTTTTTGTATCAAAATTAAATCTGATTGAATCAGGGTTAACTTCATTTCCAGCTTGTTTAAAGTAAGGGGGTTGAATTAAATTTCCAGCAGAATCCTTAATTCTTCCTGCTGACACTTCATTTTTATTGTAATCTAAAATTATTAAACCAGACTTTAACTCAGTATCTTGATAGTATAGTTCAGCTTTGTCGTATAAGTATAGCTTGCCTTTCTTTTTATCAATTTTAATATATCCTTTCGCATTTCTAGTTATTTTACCTAGTAACAGATTAGTTTTTCCTAAAGAATCATTTGATGATATAGTATCTTTTTCCTTAATATCTTGTGAATAATTATATTGAAAAGTAAAAAATACTATCAAAATAAAAATTAATTTAAATCTTAAATTATTATGTGAATATACTGCTGACAGATCCGAATATTTAAGTAGTAAAATTACATATATTTTTGGAGTCATAATTTTATATTAAAAATATAGTGAGATATCTTTTTAAAATTTTATTTATTTCTTTTGTTTTCTTTGGTAATCAATCTCTTTTTTCACAAAACTCCAATGATAAATTTACTGTGGTATTGGACGCAGGACACGGTGGTAAAGACCCAGGGAATACAGGTAATGGATATTTAGAGAAAAATATTGCTTTATCCATCGCATTACAAGTTGGTAAAGAATTGGAAAAACAAAAAGATATCAAAGTAATATATACTAGAAAAAAAGATGTTTTTGTTAATTTATTCAGACGAGCTGAGATAGCAAATAAAGCTAAGGCAGATTTATTCATTTCTATTCACTGTGATTCTCACACGTCAAATGCGTATGGTGCAGGTACATTTGTACTTGGTTTACATGCAAACCAACGTAATTTTGAAATTGCAAAAAAAGAAAACTCTGTTATTTTTAAGGAGGAAAATTATGAACAGAAATACGATGGATTTGATCCTAATAATCCAGAATCTGTTATAAGTTTAGTTTTGATGCAAGAGGATTATTTAGATCAAAGTATCGTTATAGCAGATTTAATTCAAAGGGCATTTGTTAGTGATTTGAATAGAAAAAACAGAACAGTTAAACAGGCTGGTTTTATTGTATTAAAATACACTTATATGCCAAGTGTTTTAGTTGAAACAGGTTTTTTAACTAACAAGAAAGAGGGTGCTTATTTGAATTCTTCTAAAGGCCAAAGAGAGATGTCATATTCAATTGCTAAAGGAATAATTAAATACAAATCTAGATTTAGTAATGACTCAACTCTTGGACCAATAAATTCATTTTCTTATGAAGATTCTTCATTTAAACAGGAAGATGATTATTATTTGAAAATTCAAATAGCGTCAAGTAAAAAAAGAATTCCTTTAAAACCATACAATTTTAAAGGCTTAAAATCTTTAAGTACTACAAAAACAGGAAGTTTGTTTAGGTATTATTACGAAAAGACCACAGACTACTCAATTGCCAAAAAATTTCTATTAAAAGCAAAAAATAATGGATATAAAGATGCTATAATTGTTGCATTTAAAAATGATAATAAAATTTCAATAAATGATTATTTATCTTCTTTAAAAAATTAATACTGAAAAAATAATTCATAACTTTGAAATAAATATTACAATTTGAAAAATAAAAATGAAATAAAGACTGGATTGCTAGTAATAACAGGAATTGCATTATTTATTTTTGGATACAGTTATTTGAAATCTAATGATATTTTTGTTTCTGATAGAACTTTTTATGCAGTCTATGATGATGTTGAAGGTGTTGTAAATGGAACTCCTGTTACCGTTAACGGTTTTCCTGTAGGTAGTATAACTGATATTTCTTTTTTTAAACAAAATAGATTGCTTGTTAAATTTAGAGTAGAAAATGACATAAAATTTTCAGTCAATAGTTTAGCTCAAATTTATGAAACTGGATTAATAGGCGGTAAAGCACTTGCTATTATACCAGCTATGGATAACAGTAGAGTAGCTATTTCTAAAGACACATTAAAATCATCTGTAGCCCCTGGTCTTACTGATCTTGTTAATGAGAAATTAACCCCATTACAAGAAAACATCGAGATGATGATTGTAAGCGCTAATAATGTTTTGGAAAAAATTAACTCTGTCTTTGATGATCCTACAAGATCTAATTTAAGAACAAGTGTTTCAGATTTTTCAGAAACTATTTCTGACCTAAAAGAAACGAGTGTTATGATAAAATCAATAGTAAAAACCAATAAGATTGCTATTAATAATACTATAGATAATGTTAAAGATCTCTCTGAAGATTTATCTTCAATATCCAATACAATTAATTCAAGTGATTTAGAAAAAACATTATTGAATTTAAAATTATCCTCTGAAAATCTATCCAATGTCTTAGAAAATATTAATAATGGAGATGGTTCTATTTCAAAACTAATTTCAAACGATTCACTCTTTAATAATTTAAATGATGCTTCTAAATCAATTGACCTCCTTCTTGAAGATATAAGGCTTAATCCTAAAAGATATATTCATTTTTCAATCTTTGGAAAAAAAAATAAACCTTACGAAAAAAATAACGATTAAAATTTGATTTCCTTTTTGCCTAACATATTATTTTGTTGTTTGTTTTTTTTCGCAATTTTTTTGTTTTCAAAAAATGTAAAAAAAATTTATAGAAATATAAATTTGGGAATTAAAATTGATAGAACAGATAATCAAAAGATAAGATTTGCTCAAATGTTAAGGGTAGCTTTTGGTCAATCAAAAATGATTGATAAACCCATAGTTGGACTACTTCATATCATTGTTTATGTTGGATTCTTGGTTATTAACATAGAATTATTAGAAATCATAGTAGATGGTATTTTAGGAACTCATAGGGTTTTTGCTCCTTTTTTAGGTTCCTTTTATAATTTTTTAATTGGTTTCTTTGAAATCTTTGCTTTACTAGTTATTGTTTCTGTAATTATTTTTTGGTTAAGAAGAAATGTAATTAATATAAAAAGGTTTTTAAGTGCTGAAATGAAAGGTTGGCCTAAAAATGATGGTAATATTATTTTATATGTAGAAATAATTTTAATGCTTTTGTTTTTAACAATGAACGGAGCCGATCTTTGGATTCAACAAAATGCACCTGATTACAACTATATTAAAGCTGGTTCTTTTCCTGTAAGCCAATTTATTTTACCATTATTTGATGGAATCTCTTCAAATATTGTTTTTATTATTGAAAGAGTTGCTTGGTGGCTTCATATAATTGGTATTTTATGTTTTTTGAATTATTTATACTACTCAAAACATTTACACATAATTTTAGCATTTCCAAATACATATTTTGCTAATCTAAACCCTAAAGGAAAATTTTCAAATTTAGAATCCGTAACAAAAGAAGTGAAAATGATGTTAGATCCTTCAGCAGACCCCTTTGCTGCTTCTCCAAATAAGGAGATTGCTAAATTTGGTGCTTCTGACGTCTTTGATCTCAATAAAATACAACTTTTAAATGCTTACACTTGTACAGAGTGTGGTAGATGTACAAGTGAATGTCCTGCAAACTTGACTGGAAAAAAATTATCTCCAAGAAAAATCATGATGGATACTAGGGATAGATTAGAGGAGGTAGGAAGAAATATTGATCTAAATAAGGGAGATTATAAAAGTGACGGTAAAGAATTATTGAACGACTACATTTCTAAAGAAGAATTGTGGGCTTGTACATCTTGTAATGCATGTGTAGAAGCTTGTCCTATTGGAATTGATCCCCTTTCTATAATTATGGATATGAGAAGATACTTAGTTATGGAAAAATCAGATGCTCCTATGGAATTAAATAATATGATGAGTAATATTGAAAATAATGGGGCACCATGGCCATTTAATCAAATGGATAAACTAAATTGGAAAAATGAATTATAAATAATTAATATAAAATAAATGAAACAAGAAGAAGTTGATAAATTATTGAGTGAAAAAATTGAAGATGGAGAGCTTATAAGTCCGATTCTTCCTGAGGGAATAAAAAATTACCTAATAGATATTGATGGAACAATTTGTGATGATATCCCAAATGAGGAACCAGAAAGAATGGCTACAGCAAATGTTTATCCTGATGCTTTAGTTACACTAAATAAATGGTATGATGAAGGTCATATTATATGTTTTTTCACATCCAGAACTGAGGACCACAGAAAAGTTACAGAAGATTGGTTAAATAAACATGGTTTTAAATTTCATGGAATGGTGATGGGAAAACCAAGAGGCGGTAATTATCATTGGATTGATAATCATTTGGTAAAAGCAACAAGATACAATGGAAAATTTACTGATTTAGTAGATAAAGAAGTAACCATTCAGGTATTTGATGATGGACAACATAATTAAGTATGAGTAAAATTGAAATAAATACATTTTCAGATTTAGTTTCAAAAGGAATAACACCAGAAATTCTTTTTTGGGTTGGTTGTGCAGGCAGTTTTGATGATAGAGCAAAAAAAATTACTAAATCTTTTGCAAATATTTTAAATAGAGCTAATGTTTCTTTTGCAGTTTTAGGTAGTGAAGAAGGCTGTACTGGAGACCCAGCTAAAAGAGCTGGAAATGAGTTTTTATTTCAAATGCAAGCTTTGACCAATATTGAAGTTTTAAATGGATATAACATAAAAAAAATTGTTACTACTTGTCCACATTGTTTCAATACCCTCAAAAATGAATACCCAGAACTAGGAGGTAATTATGATGTTATGCATCACACACAATTTATAAAATCACTCCTATCAGAGGGTAGATTGACAGTTCAAGGTGGTGCTTTTAAAGGGAAACGAATTACATTTCATGATCCATGTTATTTAGGAAGAGCAAACAAAATATACGAAGCACCCAGAAAAGTTCTAGAAAAATTAGATGTTGAACTTTCAGAAATGAAAAGTTGCAAACAAAAAGGTTTATGTTGTGGTGCAGGTGGAGCACAGATGTTTAAAGATGCTGAAAAAGGAAACATGGAAATTAATATAAAAAGAACTGAGGAAGCTCTTGAGACTAAGCCAGATATCATTGCTGCAGGATGTCCTTTTTGTAATACAATGCTTTCTGATGGAATTAAAAATAAAAAGAAAGAGGAAGATATAAAAGTTCTTGATATTGCTGAGTTAATCAATCAAGCTTCAAACTCATGATAATACCTTTTGATAAAATACCAAAAGAATCTAGGGTTTGGATATATCAGTCAAATAAAAAGTTCTCAGAGAAAGAAATAACAGAAATAACAAATAATTTAAAAAAATTTCTTGAAAATTGGACTGCTCACGGCTCTGATTTGTTTTGTTCATTCACTATAAAATACAATAGGTTTATTGTTATAGCTTTAAATGAAAAATCTAATAAAGCTACAGGTTGTTCTATTGATTCCTGTGTGCATTTTATTCAAAAATTAGAGCACCAATACAGTGTTGATCTTTTAGATAAGATGAATGTAGCTTTTAAACAAGGAGAATTTATTTCATACAAATCATTAATAGAATTCAAAAAATTAGTTAAAAGTAATTCTGTTTCTAAAAACACTATAGTTTTTAATAATTTAGTAACAGACGTTCTAGATTTTAATACAAATTGGGAAATTCCAGCCTATAAAAGTTGGCACTCTAGATTCTTTTTATAGCCCATATTATTACGTTTATCTAAAAATATCTTGAATTGCTATTCAAATTTTTTAATTTTCCGATGAAAATATAACATGAGATTACTAACCAATATCTTCTTATTCTTTTTTTTAATTGTATTTAATAATATTTACTCTCAAAATCCTTTAAAAACTAAAGATCATTTAAAACAACAATTTTGGGTTGATAGTATATATAATTCACTTTCT
>Ga0233402_1001033_pt1 | contig 9845 bp, 5 predicted proteins | sample 54DmetaG_FD_182705 | JGI IMG/M metagenome (GOLD analysis project Ga0233402, IMG submission 182705) | Seawater microbial communities from Monterey Bay, California, United States - 54D | ecosystem: Environmental > Aquatic > Marine > Coastal | place: USA: California | collected 2016-11-11 | reverse complement strand
CAAACTCATAACCGGTAAGATTATTAATATAATTAGTCGATTCAATAGGTAATAAATTATCCTTTAATCGATTATCAGATGTACTGAATGCTATAATATCCTCTGTAGATCTAATAGTACCGGTTACAGTTAAATCTCCGTTTATACTGGTATCACCGGTAATATTAGTATCCGCTAAATTTGAAATCCCAGCAACGTTAATGGTATTATTAAAACTTATTGCACCGTTAAATACACCTGTACCATTCAATCGAAAATTAGTCCCGGTCAACCCTCCAGTTATTGTATCACCGGTAACATTTAAATTATTATCTACCGTAGCACTACCTTTAACACAAATATTATTATTTGTTGTTATATCACTACAAACTAACAATGCTGTACCGACTGTTAATGAACTATCGAATGAAGATGCATTTGATGTTGTACCTAAACTTAATGCAGTGTTATTACCTAAACCATCTGTTATTCTATTAGATGTAGATAGAGAATTATTATCAAAAGTTTTTAGTAACCCTTCATACGTTTCATTAATATTTTTTCCTAATAAACTAGCCATTATTTACCTTCCAATGTTTTAATTCTATTATTTAAACTTTTAACTTCTTCAATTAGGTATGGTATCAATTTTAAATAATCTACCGATAAATAACCATCTTCATTTTCTCTAACCGCTGATGGTATTAATTCTTTAACTTCTTGTGCTATAACACCAACACCTTCACCTGTTTTACCAGACTTTTCATCCCAATCATATGTATAACCATTTAAACTATTAATAATATTATTCGAATCATCAATTTTAATAATATTGTTTTTTAACCTTTTATCAGAAGTAAAGAACGCTGTTATATCACCGGTCGCGTTAATAGTACCATTAACATTTAAACTACCATAAACACTTGTATTACTACAAATTGTCGCACCTCCTTTAAGAGTGCTTGTACCTTCAACTGTTATATTACCACAAACGTTAGCATTAGAATTAAATGTAGCTGGGCATGTAAAATTTGCAATATGTAAATTTGTCACACCACAAATTGTATTAATACCAGATTCTGCAATTACAGTAAGCTGATCTTCTATATACACACCACCATTACATACTTCAAGCAATTTACCATTTGTAAAATTACCATCTTGACCATCAATTATTGTAGGGCCGGTTATTTTCGCTCCAGCATTTTGTATACCGATTCCTAATGAAGATGCCTGGCCATTACCATCAGTTAAAAGTGCAAGTGCATTTGGACAACTAGTTCTATTAGGGTTGCTAATTACCGCAGGCTGGTTTCTATCACCACCAATTGTAAACGGTAAGATATCATTATCTGCTATTTTTATTAAAGCAGGGTAAGTAAATGCTATAATTTCGCCACCTAATCCAGTTATACTAGCCATATATATTATTTATCTAATATAACTGTCTTAGAAGGTGGTATTCTTTCACCTCTTCTAATTGTTTTAATTACATCTATTAATTTATTTTGGTAATTAAAAATATTTATCAATACTCTATTTAACGTGTTACCGTTTAACGTTTCATTAATACCAATAAAATACTGCTTCTGATCAGTTAAATTTAAACCTTCTTTATCATCGTAACTCATTTCTATAAAGTCTTTGAATCTCAAATAACCTTCTGTAACCGTACCTACAGTATCAAACTCTGCTAATATTTGTTTATTTAAATTTGAGCTTAGAAGATTTAAATTATATAAGTGTCTATATAATGTAGAATTTAACGAAATATTATTAAAAAATTCATCATTTATAAAAATTTCACTCTTTTTATAGAAATTAGGTGTTTTTGTATTCAATAAAGAAACAGTATCATTATTTTCTTGGAAACTCATTATTCTCCTATTAGTCCATAGCAATAATTTATCTTTATTTTCTACATTACTACCAATGATATTTAGACCACCTGGAGGTAATGTAAAAATATCAAAATCTGGTAAATCATCCCATTCAACTTTATATGCAGAAAATTTATCAAAAACAGTATTCCATAAACTAACGGAATCAAAAGTTACATCTATTGTAAATCTTTCTATTAATTCACTTTGTGAATTTACAAAATATTTGTATATATTTTTATTTGTTTGTAGATAATAGATATTACTATCGTTTTCAGAAAAAACTATCTTTCTCGGTTCTTCAAAAGCTTGTATTAATGGTATTTGAAATTCAAAAGGATTTTTTGTAAATGTATATCTATCCACCTCATTAAAATTATTAGCATCTAAAACGATTACAATAAATGTTTTAGTTAAAACATATAACAAGTCAAAGGTATTATTATATGTCATACTAATAAATTCATTTTCTGTGAAAAAATTAGTATTAGCATATTTTATTTTAAACACAAATTCATCACTAAACTTTTTAATAGTGTTATCGATTTCATCAAAAACGAAAATATTTCTATTACCATATTCTATGTATGAATTACCGTTAAAGTTAGTATCTGAATTACCTTCACCGCCGATCGTATCTAATAATTTAATTTTTCGAACACCAGTTCTATCTTTATTAACAATAGTCTTAATATCAGTTTTTAATACTTGTTGTCTATCTCTATCATTAATATATAAAACATTATTATTTTTATCTGCAGCAATACTTGTTATATTTAAAAATTTAAGTTGTTCATCAAGCCCTAAACCATCAGCACTTAAAACAAGATCAAATTTTGTATTATTTCTGTCAAGTTGATATGTAAATAAATATGAACTTGTACTAATAAATAAACTATACTCATCTGCAGATTTAGTGCTTTCTATCGTAACGGTATTTAAATTATCTGTATATTCTAATTGCTTATTATAACCTGATAAAGATACTAAACTAGGATCGAGACTTCCAGATATAAATCTAACATTTGATTCTACCCATTCCCATTGTGTACCGTTAACGGTACTTGATAATATAGCATATCCGTCAAATGTATCTGGTACTAAAGGATCTTTGATATTGTTAAATCTATAAAGATCGATAAAATTTTCATATAAAAGATTTAACTTAAAATTAATCGAATTTTTATTTATAATTTCATTAGGTTTAAAAATTATATCATCCAATGTATATGATGGGTTCAATGGGTTAAAGATAGATCTATCAAAAAACTTCGTCGAATTTATTATATCTGTGTTAATATTCTCAACTATTGATAATTCATCTTGTTGTAAATCTTTTGTTTTATAAAAAATGCCATCCTTAGAATTAAAGTAACCAGTGTAATTTACACCATCGAATGTAAAGTTTTCGGGGTCTGTAAAACCTATTTTTTTCGACGCAGTAATTTGTTTATATTCATCACTTGACTGATTGATTAAATCTTGACCTATATAAAAATTTGTTGATATTTCATTAACTGACATAATATTTTTAATCTACGTTATAAACTAACTTTTGCTGTGATGGTGTTATTACCTTTACTGTTTGTTCTAGATAATCTTTTAATTGACCTTTAACATCATTATTTATGCTAATATCTTTAATGTTAACTTTAATGTAATTACTAACATTGCCTGGTATATTGTAATTAAACAAAGTATCAATTTCTTCTGTTTTATTTCTTGTAGCGCTAGGTATTCTAAAATATAATGGATCGATTGATTTTGTCTGTAATTCTAAATAGTTAATTAAACTAGTATCAAAAGAAGTATTATGGATCTTTAAATTCTTTAATATACCACCTTTACTATTGTAAGATATATCTGTAACAATGTTATCAATTGGAGTATTGCGTATATTTTGAGTATTGATAAATAGTTCCGGGTAGATTATCCTATCTATTGGAATTAAATTTGGTTGAAAAGTAATATCTCCAATGAATATACCATTATTGTAGAGTCTTATAACACCACTATTAAGATCAAAATCTAAATTAAAATAGTTTTTAATATCAAGATTAGGTACTTCAAAAATAATTTCTACATTAGATATATCTTCAGAATTAATTGGCACTGTAATTCCATCCCAGGCACTTAATGATTCTGCTGGGTTATTCCAAGTAAATGAACTATACCCGTTAGCAGTAAGAGGTGGTCCTGCTTTATTCCATTCTTCAGTTAATATTTTAACATCTAATAAGGAATTAAGGTTAAATTTAAATACTAATTTATCTCGGTATAAATTATATTTTTCATCAATTGCATAGTAACCTGTGGGATTTATATGCGTTATATTATTACTAAGTTCGTCAAATTTTGTAGTTAAAGACCCATTAAAATTAATTATATCAGTATAATCTTGTATACTGAATCTTCTATTTATATATATACCATTTAGATATATCGAACTTAAAGTTGGTGATGTTGTAAAAATAGTACCTGGTATATTTTCATTAGCAATATATACCATCTTTTCAGATACATCTATACCGGTGATTGGTAATGAATAGGTTTTTTCTAATACACCTGTAGTAGCATTTATTTTATCAACCACAATATTTGAAGATAAGTCTCTTGCAAATGATAAGATTTTTAATTGATTATTTTCTTCTATAAAATCTAATTTATAGCCTTCAGCTACATCATCACTTAATTCAAAAGCAGATAGTTTAAACCTTTCTGGTGTAAACTCTTGAACAAAACCTTTACTTGCTGATAAATTAAAATATTGTACAAATAAGCGGTTTTGAACCGATCCGATATCATAAATTACCGAATTAATAGAATCTAAAATAGGGTCTTCGAATCGTGATGCTTCTATTACATCAAATATAATACGTGCTCTACCATCTTGATTAAAGGTAAAAAACTGTTCAAATGCTGGGTTTGTGGCTGAATATGCTTGTATTGATGTGAAAAAATCTTGATCGAACGATCGATCTTCAATAACTCCACCGCTTAATATAGCTGATAGTGGGGTACCGAGAAACGCTTCACCTGGTATAAATTGTGTTGAAATAAATCTATTAACATTTTCTAACGAACAAGCTACTTCATCGTTAAGTTTTTTAGGTGTATTTCCAATTAAAAATCTATATCCAGAATTTTCCGGGATTAAACTTTGATATGACGCTGAAAAAGGATCAGATTCTAATTGAAAATTAAGTGCTATATCTTGTGTGGCTACTAAGTTATTTAAGTCTAAATTAATAATAGGCCCGTCTGTTATGTATTCATTAGTGAATATAAGTACATTATTATAACCGTAAAATGTTCTACTCTTATATGATTTAATAATTTCCGATATGAGTATATTATCACCTTGTTGATCTAATGGTGTTCTTTCAAGTAATATTTCACCAAAGTAATTAGTTTTTATTAATTTATTATCACATACTAAAATAAAATTATTATTCTGTTCAATATAAAGAACATCTAAAATATTTGCAGTACTTTCATAGGTATTAGCTCTTAATAATTTAAAATTATTATCGTAAATATAAAGTATATTTCCTTGAGGTATAAAAATAAACGGGGTAAAAAAGAAGTTATTCTTTAATGCAAAACCATCTTCATATAAATTACCAAATAATTGAAAAGAATTTAACGATGATAATGTATCTAATTCTAATTCAAAACCTATATTAAAATCTCTATTAGGTATTGATTGTATATCTAAATTATCGAAACCTTTTATATTATTAAGATTTATTTCTTCAATATTTTGTAATTGAACTGAAGATGTAGTAATTGTAAATGTATCTTTTAATAATCTATCTTTTTGACTATCAATATATTCATTAATTTGTTTATCATTAATCCGTTGATATACATACGATGCACTTGGTTCAAAGGTAAGATTGCTTACTAAATCATAATATATTAAACTAGATCCATTATTTTTAAAATATTCTGCAGCTTGAGTTGTACTATTGAATATATTCGATTGACCTGAAAAGGGTATTGTATATGATTCGTCATTTGGAATATAATATCTATCATACCAAATACCTTCTTCAATACCATCACCTTTTAACCATGTACATAAGTAAGAACCAAAAATGTCATTTTGTTGTAAGTCATTAATCGATTGGAAACCTAAAAGATCACCACTTTGTAGCACAAATAAACTTACATCATTTTGTAAAACTAAAAATTCTTCATCTTCAAGAAAACTATTCTGTAGATTGTTTCTATTACTATCTGCAAGTTTGAAGACTTTATCACTAAAGTAAGGATTATTAGCAGCAAATGAACCATTACCAGCTAATCCTGTATCATTAATATTAATTTTTCTAAAAGGGAATAGATTATCTGGCATTGTAAATGCAGTAAAATCTTTTGAACCTATTTTAAATTCACTATCAAAAAATGTATAATTTAATGTTATATTATCAAAATCCTTTTCTTTACTTTTTTGGTTAGTAAAATTTTGATATTCTCTACCTCTATATTCTCTATTATCATCTGCATCTTCTGCACCAGGGCTGTATATAATATTATCACTTGATATATGATTTTTAAGGTTGAAAAAATTTAAATTAGCATAAGTTTTATTTTTACCTGAACCAGTAATAATATTGTTATATGTATAATATGTTAAAAAATCATATTTGATACCAGATACTGTATCACCTGATATATCATAATTATTTTGAAAATCGTAATATGTGAATTGATCTATATTATCTCTTTGCAAAGTTTCGATTTTATTATCTGTACCAATGGTACCATTTAATAACGTTTGCTCGTTTATTGACGATAAACCTATAGAATTAATTGTAGATGAAAGAGGTACAGTTATAATTTGCTCCTCACCCTCAATTGTCGAAATAACTTGGGTATCAGTAACTAAAATTGTCATAACATTCGTTACAACTTTATTATCTTTAAAAAGTCTTAACCTATTATTGTTATTATCAAAATAATAATTAAACTGGTAACTTGAAGCTGGTGCAACTATATTGTCAATAAATTTAAAAACTAATGCATCGCCTCCATCGTCATATAAAAACTTTTTAATTTTACCGTCGATAAATGATACAGTGCAAATGTCATTACCTAAAAAATCTACTAAAAATTTCTCACCATTAACATCAGTAATATCTATGTTAAATGTAATAATAGAATCATCATCATTTCTTGTTGTTAAAGCTTGGAGAAAGAATGTTGCACTAAGTGTATTTTGTGTTGTTTTAAAATTTAATTTAGTGTTTAAATCTTGTACACCTTTTACCTCACGTAAACTAAAAATATCGTTTGAATTTTTATCTTTAATTAGGTTATTAACAGTGTAATTTTTAACAAAACTATCATTAGCACTTTTATTGATATTATAAGTTAATAAATTTAAACCCTGTAGAGTATATCTATCTTCACTTATAAAATCTATTTTACCATTAGGGTCCAGAAAATATATAGGTGATAGGCTATCGAAATTTTTATATGAAGGTGTTAAAGACATCTATTAATATTTATAATGAAATTAATATATCAATTTGATACACTTATTTAAATCTTTAAACTATATTATCAAATCTAAATTAAATTTGTTCCGGAGTAAATATCTTTTAGAATAATTTCATCTATACTATTATCTATACCACTTAACGTGGTTAAATCTATATTAGAGTTTATATTTTTATCATCATAAAATGCAAATATATTGCTATTATCGATAGATGAAATATATTCGTAGAACGTATAATATTTAGGTATTTGATTTGTAGATATACCACCCTGTTCATTTAAAATTCTAAAATCATTTTCTAAAATCAAATTATTACCAGACTCATCAAGCATATAAGTAAAATTACCAACACCTACCGGTAAATCTAATCCCCACCCCCAGTTTGTATTGTAAGAAGATATTTCAAAGGTTTGACTATCAAATATAGTACCGGTACCTATACTATTAAATGTCTCTGTTCCGAGAATATCTCCACTTTCTATACCTATTAAATTTGCAAATGTACGCGCGTATCTAAAATCATACGAACCTGTGGGATCAGTATTCAGCAAATAGTATCTTTGACTGAATTTCTCATAAGCAACTATAGGTTTAAAATTAACCCCTCCTGATAACGTATCGGTTATGCTAATTTCACTTCCAAGATTTTTACCTAAACCAGTACTAGGTCTACCTTTATCATCAAAACTTTGATTGAAATAATTTTTAATTGGTCTTATTTTAGATCTACTAACACTGAAAAAATCTACTATTCTTTTTAAACTTGCTGGATATTGTTCTGAAAACTTATTTACATTACTATCTATAAGTTTTAAACTACTTATTAAATTATCTATATTTGCATAATCTATATCATTTGAGTTTAATAAAAAGTTAGATATTTTTTCATATACCTTCACCCCTAATGTATTAGGGTCAACTGAATCACCTACAATTTGACCAATAATATCGGTAAAGAATTTAGGGTTATTTTTTAAATTTGGTTGATACAGATAGCTTAAGAAGTTTTCACGCTGATCATTATCTTCATTTATTTTTCTAAAATCTTTACCACTCACAGCAGGTATAATGTTAAATAAATTACTTTCACCTCTTATAATAACGTTATTAGATCTAACTCTTGCTTTTAGTTTAATATTATTATCAGTGTTATTATATTGGAAAGCACCTTTAAAATAACCACCTAAAACATCAGCTGATAAACTACCGAAATCACTCGAAAATGTTGTTGTTAAAGTAATATCATCACTATCTACTAACTCTAAGAAAACAGTATCATTAGTATCTCTACCATCACCTAATGATAAATTATTGACATATTTTGCAGGGTAATTATTTGCAGTTTTAACCCTTACAGTAAAATAAATTATTTGATTTTTAAAATAATTATTATCTAAATTGAAGATATTATCATCGTAACCAATACCATCAATACCTGTAGTTGATATGGCTAACCTATCAATTGGAGTATTTTTGTTTATTATTAATCTTGTACTAGCTGTAATTTGATTAAGTACAGGTAATCCATTTTGCGGTAAGTTATAGTAGTCTCTTTCTGGATCCAATACTGCTGTTGTATCAAAATTAGCGAATATATCTACTATATTTCTATCTTGAAGACTATCTTCGATTAACATATGAATATTTATACATAATACTTTTTTAAACTAATATAGTTTCACCGGAAAATGATAGAAAAAACTAATAAGTAACATAAATATAAATATATTATGGCAAAGAAATTCTTAAATTTAATAGAAAATATTCAAAAACAAATGAATAGCGGCTTCACTACTGGTGGTTTAGTTAAATTAGCTAGTGATTATAAATCTAAAGAAGGCTACAAATCTCAAAATAAAGCACAACAAAATTATATAGACGATTATTTTGATTCAGATGGTAATTATTTAGTGAAAAATATAACCACGAAATATCCTTCATCTGCTCCTGGTAACGATGATAATAGGGGTAATTTTTTCTATATTACCGTTGCAAAAGAATTAGCAAATGGTTTAACAGATCAGCAAGGTCAAGTTACAGTTACAAGTGATATGCTTGAGCCTATTGAAACAGTAGATAGTAATAGACATCCTATTGATCCTGATACAGTATATGATAATAAAGTTCAGATAGATCCTAAAGAAGTTGATGAAGAAGACGAGATTGAAATTACCAGAATGACCCAGCAAGGTGATTCAGTTAAGAAATCAGAATTATCAAACCCAACGCAAAATACTAAGATTCCTTCATCACCAGCGACAAAATCACCTGCAGTTAATGAAAATTATACTGCACAGTATATGCCAATTAACGGTTAAATCTTCTCAAGATTAACCCAGCAAGCAAACGCGTTAATTTCTTTATCTAGTACAAAAACGTCTTTATACATGTGATCTGAAATAGTCACTATATATTGACGTTTTTTATTGTCATCTAAACTAGAATCATATACATAATTTAGATATTGTTTCATAAGA
>Ga0233402_1001032_pt1 | contig 9845 bp, 10 predicted proteins | sample 54DmetaG_FD_182705 | JGI IMG/M metagenome (GOLD analysis project Ga0233402, IMG submission 182705) | Seawater microbial communities from Monterey Bay, California, United States - 54D | ecosystem: Environmental > Aquatic > Marine > Coastal | place: USA: California | collected 2016-11-11 | reverse complement strand
GTTTACAAAATAGTACCTTCAAAAAAAAAAAATAATTTAAAATTATCTGACGTTAATAACCATCCAATTGGCAAAGAATTGTACGAGGATTTTTGTATGAGATGTCACATGACAGACGGAAAAGGAGTAAAAGGAGCATACCCCCCATTAGCTAATGCAGATTATTTATTAAGCAAACGCTTAGAATCAATAAAAGCAATTAAATATGGACTTTCAGGGCCAATTGTTGTAAATGGTATTAATTATAATTTAAACATGGAAAAAATGGGCCTAGATAATCAGGAAATTGCTGAAATAATGAATTACATCTTAAACAGTTGGGGAAACAAAACTGAAAAACTAGTAACTGAAAAAGAAGTTGATGAAGTTTGAAGATAATAAAGTTATTATTATTGGAATTTGTGGTGGAACATGTTCTGGAAAATCAACAATTTCTCAAAAAATTAAAGAGTTTTATAAAGATAAAGGTGTTATCAAAATTAATACGGACTCATATTATAAAGATCATTCTAAACTAAGTTTTAATAAAAGGGCTGTAATTAATTTTGACCATCCAAATTCCATAGACTTTACACTACTGATTAAGCACTTAAATGAACTAATAAAAAACAAGAGCATAAAAGAACCTATTTATTCTTATAAGAGTCATAAAAGATTAAAAAAAAATAAACTTTTAAAACCAAAAAGAATAATTATTTTGGAGGGACTTCATATTTTTTGCAATGACGAATTAATAAATCTTATTGATTTTGGATTATTTTTAAATTTAGACTCTCAAACTAGGCTTAAACGAAGAATAAAACGAGATATTAAAGAAAGAGGAAGAACAGAAGAAGAGGTCATAAATAGATTTAATGAAATGTGTGAACCAATGTATAAAAAATTTATTTATCCCTCTAGAAAAAAAGCAAATACGGTTATAAATAGTAATCATAAATCAATCAACGAAATAATAAATTTGATAAATGAATTCATTTAAAATTTTTATAAAAAAATTAAAATCAAATCGATATTTTAAAATTTTTACAAATTTTTACATAGTTGTTAGTTTGTTCTTTTTTATTTGGATGCTATTTATTGATACAAACTCCTATCTATTTCATAGCACTCTTAATTCAGAAATTAATGATTTAGTTATCAAGAAAGAAAAATTAAAAAAAGAAATTGAAAATGATCAAAAATTGATAGACGATTTAAAAGATCCTGATAACTATGAAGCTTTTGCAAGAGAAAAGTTTTTTATGAAAAAGAAAGATGAAGAAATCTACATAATTGAGTTCAAGGACAGTATTAAAAACTAGTTAACAAAAACCCCTGTTAGATCTATATTTAAATTTCAAAAAATTGTATTTTTAGAATAAATATATATTGATGGGTAAAATCATTTCAGTTTCCAATCAAAAAGGTGGAGTTGGTAAGACAACTACAGCTCTTAATCTCTCTGCCTGCTTAGGAATCTTAGAGCAAAAAGTTCTTTTAATAGATCTTGATCCACAAGCAAATGCAACTTCAGGAATTGGAATTGATTTAAAAAAAAATAAATACTCTTCTTATCAGCTACTTGAACATACCGAAAAAGCAGAAAATATAATATTAAAATCTAATACTCCAAATTTAGACATCATACCTTCAAATATTGATTTAGTTGCTATTGAACTTGAACTAGTTAATCATCCTGACAGGGAGTTTATGTTAAAAAAAGCATTAAATAAAATTAAAGATAATTATGATTATATAATTATTGACTGTGCACCTTCTCTTGGATTAATAACTTTAAACGCATTAACAGCATCAAACTCCGTGATAATCCCTATTCAATGTGAATATTTTGCTTTAGAGGGATTAGGTAAATTATTAAATACTATTAAAAGTATTCAAAAGATTCACAATCCGAATTTGAATATTGAAGGTCTTCTCTTAACTATGTATGATTCAAGGTTAAGACTTTCAAATCAAGTTGTGGAAGAAGTAAGAAAACACTTTCACAATATGGTTTTTAAAACTATAATTCAAAGAAATGTAACACTTGGAGAAGCTCCAAGTTATGGAAAAAACATAATCGACTACGATTCAACTAGTAAGGGAGCAAAAAACTATATCAAACTCGCCCATGAATTAATTAACAATAATAAAAATGGCTAAAGCATATAAAAAACAATCTCTTGGTAGAGGACTTTCAGCTCTACTTGAAAATCAGGAAAATGATATTAATTCAGCACAAGATTCAAATGCAGATAAATTAATTGGGAATATTATTGAATTACCCATTGATCAAATTAAAATTAACCCATTTCAACCGAGAACAAATTTTGAAAAAGATAAAATATCTGAATTAGCTAATTCAATTGAACAATTAGGAATAATACAACCAATAACTGTTAGAAAAACTGGATTTAAATCCTATCAAATTATTTCTGGAGAAAGAAGGTTTAGAGCAATTTCATTTTTAAAAATAAAATCTATTCCTGCGTATATCAGAATTGCTAATGATCAACAATCATTAGAAATGGCTTTAGTTGAAAATATACAAAGAGAGAATTTAGACCCAATAGAAATTGCTTTATGTTACCAAAGACTTATTGATGAAATAATGTTAACCCAAGACCAAATGAGTGTCAGGGTTGGTAAAAAAAGATCTACCATTTCAAATTATTTACGTCTTTTAAAATTGGATCCAATAATTCAAACAGGAATTAGAGATGGTTTCATTTCTATGGGTCATGGAAGAACACTCGTTTCAATTGAAGAAAAAGAAAAACAATTAAAATACTATAAAAAGATTTTATCTGAGTCTCTTTCAGTTAGACAAACTGAAAAACTAATTTCCAATAATGAATCATCATCAAAAAAGATAAAAAAAGTAATAAATACAGACTTTTTTGAAAATGATATTAAAAGGATGACTCAAAAATTAAAAATGGGGGTTAAAGTCTCGTTAAAAACAAAAAATAAGGGTTCGGTTTTGATTTCTTTTAATAACATTGAAGAATATAATAAAATAATAAAGAAGCTTACAAGTGATAAATAGATTCTTCACATCATTTATAATAACTTTAATCTCAATATCTGCTATCTCTCAAGAAAAAGAAATAGTTTTTGATGAGTTAGATCCATCTGCTCCATCAAAAGCTGCGTTTTACTCTGCTGTTCTTCCTGGTTTGGGTCAAGGCTATAACAAGAAATATTGGAAAATTCCAATTGTTTATGCAGCTATTGGGACATCCATTTATTCTTATGATTTTAATCAAAAAAAATATTGGGATTATAGAAATGCTTACAAAAGCAGAAAAGCTGGTTATAAGAACGATCCCTATCAAGATTTAATAATTGATGATAATAGACTACTTGATGGTGCTGATTTTCATAAAAAAAACAGAGATCTTTCAATGGTATTTATTGTTGGTTTTTATATTTTAAATATATTAGATGCCAACATAGATTCTCATCTAAAACAATATAACGTTAATGAAACTTTGACTTTAAAACCTTATTTAAATCATGGTGATGAGTTAACTTTCGAATCGATTGGATTATCATTAAATTTGAATTTTTAAAAATGAAAATAGCATTGCTTGGATATGGGAAAATGGGTAAAGAAATTGAAAAAATTTCTTTAGAAAGAGGTCATTCTATTTCCAAAATTATTGATAAAGAGGATTTAGTTGATAAACTGACAAACACTGATGTAGCAATAAACTTTAGTACACCTGATTCAGCAATTAAAAATATAAAGTTATCACTTGATAGTTCGGTTCCAATTGTAAGTGGCACAACAGGATGGTTAGAAAACTATAATGAAATTGTTAAATATTCAAAAAAAACAAACACAAGTTTCATGTACTCGTCAAACTTCAGTCTTGGTGTAAACTTATTTTTTGAACTTAATAAAAAGCTTGCGACTCTTGTTGGTAATTACAAAGATTATAATATTAATATTGAAGAAGTTCATCATAAGCAAAAACTAGACAAACCAAGTGGAACAGCTATTACTTTGGCAGATCAAACCATAATTAACTCAAAATATTCAGAATGGTCGTTTGATAAAAACAAAAAAGATGCTATACAAATGATATCTAAAAGAGAAGATAATATCCCTGGAACTCATACTGTAAAGTATTATTCTGAAATTGATTCAATAGAAATTAAGCACACTGCTCACAACAGAAAAGGATTTGCATTAGGTGCTGTTATAGCAGCAGAATGGATATTAAATAAAAAAGGTGTCTTTAATATGAGTGATGTTATAAAAGATTCAAACTTTAAATTTTAAATATGACAATTTTTGAATGGTTATTATTTTTTGCAGTAGTTCAATTAATCCATGGACTGGGTACGTGGAAACTGTATATAAAATCAGGATTTAAAGGATTCTATGCTTTTATTCCATTATTTAATGCTTTCATTTTAATGAAAATAATAAAAAGACCTTCCTGGTGGGTAATTTTATTATTCTTACCCATAATTAATTTATTGATTTTTCCAGTAATATGGGTTGAAACAGCTAGAAGCTTTGGAAAAAATTCAACAATAGATACGATTGCTACATTAGCTTCCTTTGGTTTTTTCTTATACTTAATTAATTATTCATCTAAACCTAAGTACATAATTGATAGAGATTTAAATCCAAAAACTGCATTTGGAGAGTGGCTTAGCTCGATTATATTTGCTGTAATTTTAGCAACTTTAGTTCATACATATTTCATCCAACCATTTATTGTACCAACTGGATCATTGGAGAAATCTATTTTAATTGGTGATTTTCTTTTTGTTAGTAAGTTTCATTACGGAGCTAGAGCTCCACAAACAGCAGTATCGTTTCCAATGGTTCATGACACTATAATTGGTACTGGAATTAGATCATATTTAAATAAACCTCAAATACCATATTTTAGATTACCTGGGTTTCAAAAAATTAAAAGAAATGAGATAGTGTCGTTCAGCTGGCCTGCAGATACAGTAAGAAAATTTTTTGTTCGTGAAAAAGGAGTCAAAAAACCAATTGATAAAAAATCAAATTATGTAAAAAGATGTGTAGGAATTCCATCTGATACTCTTGAAATAATAAATGGAATAATACATATAAACGGTGAAGAAAGTATTATGCCATATAGAGCTAAACCAATATTCAAATACAGTGCATATAATTCTAAAGGAGTATCAGCATCAAACTTAATAAAGTTGGGAGTTTCTGATATTCAAAGAAAATTTAAAATTCAGGACATAAATCAATACAAATTTCAACAAATAAGACCGTATTTATTACAGGTTATAGACAACAGTCCTGATAATTTCATAGTACTAACCAAATCAAAAGGAATTCCATACGATGTTAGGCTTAATTCAAGAATTTCAATGACCGAAATTACTGACAAAAGAAGTGATCTTTTTCTTACTAAAAAGCAAGTAGATTTAATATCAAAATCTAAATTATTAGATAGTTTAAAAAGAACTTTCAATGAAATAAAATCTTACAATACATCATTTTTTCCAAACGATGTAAGATTTAACTGGAATGAAGATAATTTTGGACCAATAATAATCCCAGCAAAAAACAAAACTGTTGAATTAAATAAAAACAACCTCCCTATCTATAAAAAAATTATTAGAGAGTATGAAAAAAACGAATTAATACTTGACCAAAACGGAATAATTAGTATTAATAATATCGAGACTAATAACTACACTTTTAAACAAGATTATTACTGGATGATGGGAGATAATAGATATAGATCTGAAGACAGTAGAAGTTGGGGGTTTGTACCTGAGGACCACATAGTTGGAAAACCAGTATTTATTTGGTTTAGTATTGAAGGTATAAATGATGGATTTAAAAATTGGAAAGTTCGTTGGGATAGAGTTTTTACTACAATAAATCTTGAGGGTGAACCAAAATCATATAGGTGGTATTTTTTATTTGGTGTCTTAATTGTTTTAATCTATTCCGAAATAAAAAAAAGAAGAAAATAATGAAATCGCAATGGTTCAAAAAATAATGGTTCCACCCTATTTTGGCCCAATTTCATGTTGGAAACAAATAATCAATTCCACTATTTTATGGGACGTCCATCAAAATTATATTAAACAAACTTACAGAAATAGAACATTTATTCACTCAGCAAATGGGCTTCAAAAATTAACCGTTCCTGTAAAACATTCTAAAATTAAGTTTTCAATGCTCGAAGCTAAAATTGATAATACAATTGCATGGCAAAAAAATCATTGGAGATCAATACAATCAGCTTACAGTTCGTCTCCTTTTTTTGAATTTTATAAAGATTCTTTAGAGAAAATATATCTAAAAAAGTATACCGACCTCACAAAATTCAATTTTGATATTATTAATTTAATTTTTGAGTGGATAGAAATTGAAATAAAATCGGAGTTATCAAAAGGCTATAATATTTGGTACGAAAACAGTTTAGATTTAAGAAAAAATATAGAAAACAAAAGATATACTAGTTCAGAAAATATAAGATATAGACAAGTTTTTTCAAATAAAAATGGTTTTTTAAATGATTTAAGTATTATGGACTTAATATTTAATGAGGGGCCTAATAGTATAAGTTATTTAAAATAAAAAAAGCAGGCCATAAGCCGGATTCTGTCTTGTCTTATCATTTATCTAGACAAAATATTACTATTTTGTTCAAACCGCCCACCCTCCAACATTGAGCGAGCAGCTCTCAAGCGTTGGTATACGTGACGTTTCACCTTATAGAGTTTACCTGGTTTCACTACAGCCTAACTGTACATACTTTCTGTTGCACTTGTCCTCTATTATAAATAGTGACGGGTGTTACCCGCTATAATGCTCTTTGGTGTCCGGACTTTCCTCTTTTACAAATAAAAGCGATAAGAAGGCCTGCTTACAGCAAAAGTAGATTAAAATTATGTTGATAAAAAAAAATTATTAAAGTTTTAAAAATTATAATATTATTAGTGTATTTATATATTTGTATAGATGGAAAATTACGTTGTATCAGCTTTAAAATATAGACCTAATACTTTCGAAACCGTTGTGGGTCAAAAGTCTATAACTAAAACTCTTGAAAATGCTATTCAAAACAATCAGCTTCCGCAGGCAATGTTGTTCTGTGGACCAAGAGGAGTTGGTAAAACTACTTGTGCAAGGATACTCGCTAAACAAATTAACGACGATAATAAATCCAGTGATTTTTCATACAATATATTTGAATTAGATGCAGCATCAAACAATGGAGTGGATGACATTAGGAATTTAATAGATCAAGTAAGAATACCTCCGCAAACTGGAAATTATAAGGTTTATATCATTGATGAGGTTCACATGCTTTCAGGACAAGCTTTTAATGCTTTTTTAAAAACATTAGAGGAACCTCCTAAATATGCAATATTCATATTAGCAACAACTGAAAAACACAAAGTCATACCAACTATTTTATCACGTTGTCAAATTTATGATTTTAAAAAAATTAGTGTTACAGATATTAAAAGTCATTTAGAAAAAATTGCAAAAAAAGAAAATATTTCATTTGATGATGAATCTCTTTTTTTAGTTGCAAATAAAAGTGATGGTGCTTTAAGAGATGCTCTATCAATTTTTGACAGATTAGTAAATTTTACAAATGGAAATATCACTAAAGAATTAGCTTATAAAAATTTAAATATTTTAGATCACGATGTCTATTTTGAAACATTTGAATTAATTATTAAAAATGACATTACTAATTGTCTATTGTTGTTGAACAAAGTAATTGAACAAGGTTTTAATGGTCAACATTTCATTGATGGGTTATGCCTTCACTTTAGAGATTTATTAATATCTAAAAACAGCGCGAGCCAAGTTCTTCTAGAACAAAATGAAAATTTAAAAACTAAATATATTGATCAAGCTAAAATTAAAGATTCAAGTTTTATATTAAATGCAATTAATTTGACTGAGGATTGTAGCTACAGATACAAAAACAGTAAAAATCAACGGCTTTTAACTGAAATCTGCTTAATGAAACTATGTTCAATTGAAAGTATTGAATTAAAAAAAAAAATAAAAATCTTAACTAAAGAAGAAATTTATAAAAAGAAAACAAAGGAATCCAATAAAGTCAAAATTGAAGAAATTAAGAAAGTAGAGAAAGTAGAGAAAGTAGAGAAAGTAGAGAAAAAAAACATATCAGGATTATCAATTTCAAGTTTACGAGCAAAAAAAGATATCGAAAACTTAAATATTGCAAAACAAAAAACAACAACTCTTTCAAAAAATTTTGATTCAAATTTCAATCAAGTTACACTAAACAAATCTTGGAATAAATTTCATGAAAAATTATTAACTAAAGGAAGAAAAAACTTAGCTAGTATCCTTGCTATAGCAGAGCCTGAAGTTCTTGAAAATAATGAAATTACATACACTCTTACTAATGAAACCAATAAAATTGAATTAGAGAGAAATAAAATTGAGCTTTTAAGTTTTTTAAAAAATGAATTAAGAAATAGCAACATCAAACTTCATATAAAAGTAAATAGATTAAAAGAAAAAACTTTTATTTACTCCCCTCTTGAGAAATATGAAAAACTAAAAAAAATTAATCCAAGAATTGAAAATTTAAGAAAAGAATTTAAACTTAATCTATAATTCATTTATTAATTCGTGAACCATTCCATCAGCAAGGCCAATTTTTGGAACAGTAATCTCTTTTACATCTAATTTATTTAAAACAAATTGGTATATTTTCCCTGCTGGCACTATAACATCTACTCTGTCAGGATTTAGTTTTAATGTTACCATTTTATTAAAAAAAGACATTTTTTCTAAATCATTAATAGTTGAATCAATTAATTTAATTGAAAGTGGTTTACCAATTTTATTTCCAGAAAGTTTAAATATTTTATTAATATTTCCACCTAAAGCGACTACTTCAATATTTTTTTTATTAGATAAATTATTTACAATCCAGTTTTCAAATTTATCCCAAGTGGATTTATTTACTAAATTATTTATCAATCTAACTCCACCAATCTTAAAAGACTTAGAGTTTATTATCTTATTATTATTAATTAACGTAAGCTCAGTACTGCCACCTCCTACATCAATAAAACAAAAAGTTTTAGATTTAGTTGAGAATAATGGATTATTAGTAATTAATTTGGCTTCTTTTTGACCACTAATTATTTCAATTTTAATATTACATTTTTTTTCAACTAAATCAATTATTTTTTTGCCATTGGACGAACTTCTTAAAGCTGATGTTGCATAGGCCAAATATTTATTAACATCATGCACTTTCATTAAAAGCTTAAAAGATTTCATTGAATCTAATAACCTTTGAATATTTTTTTTAGAAATTTTTCCGTTTTTGAAGGCATCTTGACCCAATCTAATCGGGACCCTTACCAATGAATTTTTTGTAGAAAAGTGCTCTGAATTATTAATATAAATATTAGAGATTAAAAGTCTAATAGCATTAGAACCTATATCAATTGTAGCATATTTAATTACTTTGTTAAAGTCCTTCAATTTTATTTAAATAATAATTATACATTTTTTCTTGAGAGTTGAAACGTTTTTTATTAGTAATTCTGGATTTAGAATTATTATTTATAAGTCTAGCTTTTATATTATCACTCCAATAAATATTAAAAATATCTATAATTTCTTTTTTTAAATCTTCTTGTAAAATGGGACAAGTGACTTCAACTCTGTTGTCAAGGTTTCTTGTCATCCAATCTGCAGATGAAATAAAAACTTTATTATTTTCATTATTACTAAAAATCATGAATCTAGTGTGCTCTAAAAATCTATCGACTATACTTATAACTTCTATGTTTTCACTCATGTTTTTATGACCGGGCATAAGACAACATATTCCTCT
>Ga0233402_1001029_pt1 | contig 9859 bp, 9 predicted proteins | sample 54DmetaG_FD_182705 | JGI IMG/M metagenome (GOLD analysis project Ga0233402, IMG submission 182705) | Seawater microbial communities from Monterey Bay, California, United States - 54D | ecosystem: Environmental > Aquatic > Marine > Coastal | place: USA: California | collected 2016-11-11 | reverse complement strand
ATGCGCAGTTTTTTCTGAACTTAATGCAGCTTCTTCGCCATGACACAACTTTGTCACTTCATTAGCTAGTATAATTTTAGCTTCGTTTATGTTCTGTCCTTCTAGTGATCCTAAACGGTCACATTCCGAGACTGGTAATTCTGTGAATAATTTTAAAAATTTACCTACATCAGCGTCTAAGGTATTTCTCCAAAATTGCCAAAATTCATATGGAGATAATTTTTCTGAATTAAGCCAGATGGCACCATTAGCTGATTTTCCCATTTTGGACCCATCTGCTTTAGTCAATAATGGTGTTGTAAGGCCAAAAACTGATTTCTTATTTAATCGCCTTGTAAGATCAATACCGTTTACAATGTTGCCCCATTGGTCTGACCCACCCATTTGAAGGGAAACGTCATAACGGTTATTTAATTCCATAAAATCATATGCTTGAAGTAACATATAATTAAATTCCAAGAATGTTAACGGTTGTTCTCTATCAAGTCGAAGTTTAACACTTTCCATTGAAATCATTCTATTTATTGTAAAGTGTTTTCCAATATCTCTAAGAAATTCGATATAGTTGAGTTTGTCTAACCATTCAGCATTATTTATTATTTTTGCATCATTTGAATTATCTCCAAATGATAAATACTTTTCAAAAACTTTTTGTATACCATTAATGTTTTCATTAATTATTTCAGTAGTAATTAATTGTCGGCTTTCATCTTTACCTGATGGATCACCTATTTTAGTTGTGCCTCCGCCCATCAATGGAATTGGTTTATGACCTGTTTTTTGTAGCCATCGTAACATCATAATTTGAATTAAAGAGCCAATATGAAGACTATCTGCAGTTGCATCAAAGCCTATATAAGCAGGCATACAACCTTCAAGAAGTTTTTCATCTAATCCTTGCATATCCGTACAATCTTGCAAAAAGCCACGAGATAGCATTTCTTGCAAAAACTCTGATTTAGGGTTGTAAGTCATATTGGTTTGCTTTCATTTATACATATATAAGCCCTTTTAGCGGCAATTTTGCGAGTGGCAAGTAGGAGACGTTAGTTTATGATTTATAAGTGCTTAGGATTAATGTCTGGTACATCCCTAGATGGTGTTGACGGTGCTATTTGTTTGACAGATGGAAATAATATTGTGAGGTTTGAAAAAACGTATTTTCGACCTTATAATTCAAAAGAACAATCAGTACTCAAAGCTAAACTTAACAGTTGGCCTGAAAATACGAATTTAGATGAAGCATTGCAAATAGTGCAAAATGCACATCTTGATGTAATTAAACATTTTCCGGAAGCTGATTTAATAGGATTTCATGGTCAAACCCTAAATCATGATCCAAGTCTGAGAAGAACTTTTCAATTAGGTGACGGTGAAGAACTGGCTAAACTATCTGGAAAAAAAGTAATATGGGATTTTAGATCACCTGACATGATTAATGGCGGACAGGGAGCGCCCTTAGCGCCATTTTTTCATTTTGCATGCGCAAAATTACTAAAAATAAAAGAAACGGTTGCATTCGTAAATCTAGGTGGTGTGGGAAATATTAGTTTAATAAATTCAAACATGCATCTTCCTGAAGAAAAAAACTCTGTTATTGCCTTTGATACTGGGCCTGCAAACGCACCTATAAATGATTTTATGTTTTCTAGGTTAGGTTTGTCATGTGATGTAAATGGGGATTTGGCTCAACGTGGAAAGATTAATAAAAAAATAGTTGATACCGTTTTAAATTTAAATTTTTTCAATAAAAAACCGCCTAAATCATTGGATAGAAACGATTTTTCCACGGTATCAGAGTTGGTGTCAGATTTATCAAACGAGGATGGAGCTGCAACATTAACAGCAATATGCGTTGAAGCAATTATTGCGGCTCAGAAACATTTGCCATCAATTCCATCTCGTTGGCTTATCTGTGGAGGAGGGCGAAAAAACCGCACAATTATAAGAGCCTTACAGAAGCGATTAGAAAATCCCGTAACAACTGTTGATGAGGAGGGTTTGGATGGGGATATGTTAGAAGCCCAAGCATTTGGCTATCTAGCAGCTAGGGTAGTCAATGATTTACCATTAACAAGTCCCACAACAACCGGTTGTGATAATCCCACTTATGGTGGGAAAATATCACAACCGTAAGAAATGCAATATTATCTAGTATTCTCTGTTAATCTACGCCTAACATAAGTGTCGACTGATCCAATCATAGTATCCATGTGATCATTCTCGAAAAAGTGCCCAGAGCCTTCTAGTACTTCGTGTGTAATAGTGATACCTTTTTGTTCATGCAATTTTCCTACCAGTCCTTCAACGTCGACAGGTGGAACAACTCGGTCAGATGACCCATTAATTATCAATCCTGAAGCAGGACAAGGGGCTAAGAAGCTAAAATCATATGTATTTGCAGGCGGAGCTGCTGAAATAAAACCAGAGATTTCTGGTCTTCGCATAAGAAGTTGCATACCAATCCATGCTCCGAAGCTAAAACCAGCAACCCAACAATGTTTTGCATTTGGATTCATAGCTTGAAGATAATCTAATGCAGATGCTGCATCTGATAATTCTCCAACACCTTGATCATATTCTCCTTGTGAGCGTCCAACACCTCTAAAATTAAATCTTAGAACAGTAAAACCCATATTATAAAATGCGTAGTGTAGGTTATAAACTACTTTGTTATTCATAGTCCCACCAAATTGTGGATGTGGGTGTAATAAAATTGCTATTGGGGCATCTTTTGTTTTTTGTGGATGATATCTACCTTCAAGGCGACCATCTGGACCTGGGAAAATTACTTCTGGCATAATATTATTGCTTCTCTCACGTTTGCTTCTATTCACCATTTCAAATGTTGACTAAAATGGTCAGTAACTTTAGAATGGTTCTAAATTGAGGTTAAGTTTCCTACTAATCACTCTGACTAAGGATTTGGTAAGGTTTCGTCAACTAAATAGGGCTCTCGAAGTATGAAACTTAGCACAAAAGGCAGATATGCCATGATTGCGTTAGTAGACTTAGCAATTGAAGGTGAAAAAGGTTTGGTTTCATTGGGTGAAATATCTGATCGTCAAAATATATCATTAAATTATTTAGAGCAACTGTTTCTGAAGCTAAGACGAAAAGAAATAATAACATCTGTACGTGGTCCGGGTGGGGGGTACAAATTGGCTAAGTCTGCTGAGGCAATTCGTGTTTCTGATATTTTAACCGCAGTTGATGAAGATATGAATGCTCTTTCAAAAGGTGCAGGAGTTTCTGGCGCATCCTCTGGCACTAGAGCTCAGTCATTAAGTAATAGGCTTTGGGAAAGCCTATCAGCGCAAGTGTTCGTTTATTTACATGCAACAAGATTATCAGACCTAATAGAAAATCAAATTGCACCATGTCCTGCTGTACCATCCCTTTTTCAACTTGTTGATGAAAGTTAGGTTTAATGTCTAAATATATGATTATATTTGGTTTGTTTTTATTATGAAGCGTGTTTATCTTGATTGGAATGCGACTGCTCCATTGCGAAAAGAAGCACGTGAAGCTATGATTTCTTCCCTTGATATCATTGGTAACCCTTCAAGTGTTCATTTTGAAGGAAGGCTAGTAAAGGGTTTAATTGAAAAAGCTCGTTTACAATTATCGGAATCATTTGGTTGTGATCCTAATGGAATAATTTGGACTAGTGGTGCTACTGAAGCGGCAAGCTTGATGATGCATAACAAAAGATTAAACTGCTCTGATATTGAACATGAATGTGTCAAATCACATGGAATTAGTAATCTTATTGTTAATAGCGATGGTATTGTAGAAAAAGCTGATGAATTTGTCCTTCAGGGTGCCAATAGTGAAACTGGCATTTGCCAAGGAGAGAATATCAAAGGTGCTGTTATGAGTGATCAGGTGCAAACTTTTGGTAAATTACCTATTTCGTTTAATTGGCTTGATGTTGATAGTGCAATTCTTTCTGCTCATAAAATTGGTGGGCCTAAAGGAGTTGGAGCCTTGATTTTAGCCGATGGCATAGATGCAACATCGATCATCAAGGGTGGAGGCCAAGAACAGGGTCGAAGATCTGGAACCGAAAACTTATATGGAATTATTGGTTTTGGAGCTTCTGCTTTGGCTGCAGCAAAGGATCTAACAGATGGTGTATGGGAGCAAGTTTCTGAATTAAGAAATAAAATGGAAATGAGAATTGCCGATATAGCAAGTGACGCTATCTTCATAGGAAAGGATGTTGAAAGGCTTCCTAACACTAGTAATTTTTCAGTACCTGGGTGGAAGGGTGAAACACAAGTTATGAATATGGATTTAGCTGGGTTTGCCATATCTGCAGGATCTGCTTGTTCTAGCGGAAAAGTAAAATCAAGTCAGGCCTTGAACGCAATGGGCTATGATGACATTACCGCATCAAGTGCAGTAAGGATTTCACTTGGTCCTAGCACAACAGAACATGAAGTAATGAATTTTGTAGATGCTTGGAGTAAAGCATACAAAAAATATGCAGTAAAAACTGCTTAAAGGACGAACTATATGACTGATATGATAGCAAAAGATGGCGTAGAAGCTGAAACTGTAGAAGCAGTTAAGTCATTGAGTGGCAAGTATAAATATGGCTTTTCAACTGATGTTGAAATTGAATATGCTCCATTGGGTTTAAGTGAGGATATAGTTCGGTTAATTTCTGAAAAGAATGATGAACCAGAATGGATGCTGGAATGGCGCTTACAGGCATTTGAACGTTGGAAACAAATGAAAGAGCCTGATTGGGCTATGGTCGATTATCCCAAAATAGATTTTCAGGATATATATTATTACGCAAGACCAAAATCTATGTCTGAAGATAAACCTAAATCATTAGATGAAGTAGACCCAAAATTACTAGAAACCTATGAAAAATTAGGAATACCGTTAAAAGAACAAGCTCTTTTAGCGGGTGTTGAAGTTCCTGATGGTGATCGAAAGGTTGCTGTTGATGCTGTTTTTGACTCAGTTTCGGTGGGAACAACATTTCAAAAAGAATTAAAAAATGCTGGAGTTATTTTTATGTCAATTTCAGAGGCATTAAAAGAGCATCCCGACCTTGTGAAGAAGTATATTGGTTCTGTGGTTCCGCAATCTGATAATTTCTATGCAACATTAAATTCTGCGGTCTTCTCAGATGGATCATTTGTTTATATTCCTGAGGGTGTAAAATGCCCAATGGAACTATCTACATATTTTCGAATAAATGCTGAAAACACTGGACAGTTCGAGAGGACATTAATTATTGCAGAAAAAGGTTCATCAGTATCATATTTAGAGGGCTGTACAGCTCCTCAGCGTGATGTGGCACAGCTTCATGCAGCCGTTGTAGAATTGGTAATACAAGAAGATGCAGAGATAAAATACTCTACTGTTCAAAACTGGTATCCAGGCGACGAAAATGGAAAAGGTGGGATTTACAACTTTGTCACAAAAAGAGCTGATTGCCGTGGTGACAGAGCAAAAGTTATGTGGACACAAGTTGAAACTGGTTCAGCAGTAACATGGAAGTATCCTTCATGTATTTTACGCGGAAATGAAAGCCAAGGTGAGTTTTATTCCATTGCTATAGCAAATAATATGCAACAAGCAGATACTGGTACAAAGATGATACATTTAGGTAAAAATACAAAATCTAGAATTGTTTCAAAAGGTATTTCAGCTGGGAAAGCACAAAATACATATCGAGGCCTGGTTTCTATGCACCCAAAAGCAGAAAACGCCAGAAATTATACTCAATGTGACTCACTCTTAATTGGTGATAAATGTGGTGCTCACACAGTTCCATATATCGAAGTAAAAAATAACACAGCTCGTGTAGAACATGAAGCAACTACATCCAAGGTTGATGATGATCAGTTGTTTTATTGTCGACAACGAGGCATGGATGAAGAAGAAGCAGTAGCATTAGTAGTAAATGGTTTCTGTAAAGAAGTATTACAAGCATTGCCAATGGAATTTGCAATGGAAGCACAAGCGTTGGTAGCAATAAGCCTTGAAGGCTCAGTAGGATAAAAAATGTTAAATATCAAAAACTTAAAAGTTGGACTTGCAGAAGAAGATAAACAAATTCTCAAAGGTGTGGATTTAAATATTGGTGAGGGTGAAGTTCATGCAATCATGGGGCCAAACGGATCTGGAAAATCAACAACTTCATACGTTCTTGCTGGTAAAGATGGATATAATGTTACTGCTGGTTCTGCAGAATTAAATGGTGAGAACCTACTGGATATGGATCCTGAAGAGCGTGCCGCTGCTGGATTATTTTTAGCTTTTCAATATCCGGTAGAGATACCAGGGGTTGGTAATATGACTTTCTTACGCACAGCTGTTAACGCCCAGAGAAAAGCTCGTGGAGAAAAAGAATTAACAGCTGGAGAATTCTTAAAAATTGTTCGTGAAAAAGCTAAATCATTAAAAATAGATGCAGAAATGTTGAAGCGTCCCGTAAATGTTGGTTTTTCTGGTGGTGAAAAAAAACGAAATGAAATTTTGCAAATGGCAATGTTAGAACCAAAAATGTGTGTTTTGGATGAAACTGACTCTGGTTTAGATGTAGATGCCATGAAGCTTGTAGCAGAAGGCGTCAATGCACTGCGTGATGGTAAAAGATCTTTTCTAGTTATTACTCACTATCAGCGCCTGTTAGATCATATCAAACCTGATGTCGTACACATTATGGCAAATGGAAAGATTATTAAAACTGGTGGTCCAGAATTGGCGCTTGAAGTTGAGCAAAATGGGTATGCAGATATTTTGGCAGAGGTTGCTTAAAAATGAATTCATTAATAGGAAAAAATGAAATTTCTGATACACTTGCAGACTTTTTTATACAGCCTAATGGCGCTACTTGGGCCAATAACATTAGATCTGAAGCCCTGGTGGCGTTCAATGATTTTGGAGTACCAACAAAACGGGATGAATATTGGAAATATACTAATCCTCAAAAGTTAACTATGATTCCAACTGAGCCTGCGGCTTTGTTTTCTAATGATGAACCCCCAATGTTCGAAAGTATTGATCGTGTTAAAATAGTATTTGTAGATGGTATTTTAGATCTGTCACAATCTGACGATTTAATATTAGAAGGCGCTACTATTGAAACTCTTGTTGATGCAACTTCCAAAGATATTCATTGGGCAAAAGATTTATTTGGTTCTTTAGAAAAAAATGGTCAAAAGCCAGTTAAACGTCCGCTTGCAGCACTTAATACAGCAATGGCTGCTGAAGGCTTAGTTATTAGAATAACTGACAAATGCAAAAAACCATTAGCAATTCGTTACATCCATAACTCAGAAACATCCGATGCATTAGTTCATAATATCATCAAAATTGAGAGTAATGCCCAATTTACTTTACTTGAGAGCGGTGCTGGCGCAGCACGTTTTAACTCAGTTCTCGAGGTAGACGTTGCTGATAATGCAGATTTTCATCATGTTAGAACTCAGGGTAGGGATCATGAACGCAAAACTGTTACTCATATTTTCGGTCGTCTTGGTAAAGAAAGTATCTTTAAATCTTTTACAATGACTGTAAACGGAACTCTCACAAGAAATGATGCTGTTTTAGAATTTACTGGTGATAATGCTCGTGCAACTGTGGCAGGTGCCACTGCAGGTGATGGTGAAAGTTTTCATCATGATGATACTGTATTTATCACCCATGACGCAGTTAATTGCGAAAGTAGGCAAGTATTTAAGAAAGTTCTTAGAAATGGAGCAACTGGTGTATTCCAAGGTAAAATTTTAGTAAAGGCTGATGCGCAAAAAACTGATGGATATCAGATATCTCAGGGCCTTCTGTTAGATGACAACTCTAATTTTTTGGCTAAGCCAGAATTAGAAATTTATGCTGATGATGTTGCCTGTTCACACGGTTCAACCGTTGGAGCCATTGATGAAGATGCAATTTTCTATTTGGTTTCTCGTGGTGTTCCGCGAAAACAGGCGCAAGATATGTTAGTATTAGCATTTTTAGCTGAAGCTATAGATGAAATAGACAGCAATGACTTAGCTGATGACATAAATGATCGCTTGGCAGCTTGGATGAATAGGCGGTAAAGGCGTGTCTGTATTAAGTGATATAAAGCTAGCACATTATAAGCCCCGCCAGGTAATGAAAAGATACCTAGAAGATGGGATAAGAGAAGAGCAAACACTTTTTTTTGCTATACTCTTTGGATTATTAAGTTTTCTGTCTTTATTGCCTGCATTAGCAAAACATGCTTTTTTAACAAATGAAAGTTTATCTGCCCTTGCTGCTGCACAATTTATATCATCAGTATTTATGATGCCACTTTTGATGTACGGAATAGCTGCCGTTTCACATTTAATATTGAAATATTTTGGCGGGCAGGGGGATTACATTGGGGCAAGAAGAGCACTATTTTGGGCTGCTTTAGTAACAACACCAGCTATTTTGTTAACCTCAATTGCAGAGGCGTATTTCTCTGAAATTAGTACAATACTTTCAGTTATTACAACTATAATATTTGTTTGGCAGTGGGTTTCAAATTTAAAAGAGTTAGAATTTAATAATGTATGATGTAAATAAAATTAGAGCAGATTTTCCAATATTGTCGCGTAATGTTAACAATAAACCACTTGTATATCTTGATAATGGCTCTTCAGCACAAAAACCAAAAGTAGTAATTGATGCTGTTTCAAAGGCATATTCTGAAGAATACTCTAATGTTCACAGAGGCTTACACACACTATCTAATCTTGCTACTGACAATTATGAGAGTGTGAGAGGTAAAATACAAAACTTTCTTGGTGCTGATCACCCTGAAGAAATCATATTTAATTCTGGTGCAACAGAAGGAATAAATACTGTCTCTTATTCTTGGGCTGTACCAAACTTAAAAGCTGGAGATGAGATTATTCTCTCTATTATGGAACATCATGCAAACATTATTCCGTGGCATTTTTTAAGAGAGAGACAAGGTGTCGTCATAAAATGGGTTGAAACGGATGAAAATGGAGATCTAGATGCCCAAGCTGTTATTGATGCTATAAATCCAAAAACGAAACTAATTGCAATAACACAAATGTCTAATGTTCTTGGAACAGTCGTTGATGTTAAAGAAATATGTAGAGTTGCTCAAGAAAACAATATTGTTACACTTATAGATGGGTCACAATCAAGTGTACATTTACCTATCAACGTAAAAGATATTGGCTGTGATTTTTTTGTAATAACTGGGCACAAACTTTATGGTCCATCATCATCTGGTGCATTATATGCTCGTAAAAAACGCCATGAGGAAATGATTAATTTCATGGGTGGTGGAGACATGATTAAAATAGTTGAACGTGATCACGTAACATACAATATTTCCCCGCACAGATTTGAAGCTGGAACTCCTGGTATTGTACAAATGATAGGTCTTGGTGCTGCAATCGATTATATGCAAGAAATTGGGACTGATCATATAGCCAAGCACGAAACATCATTAAGAGATTATGCAAATACCAAGCTTTCAAATCTAGATTTTCTGAACATACAGGGTAATTCAGTAAATAAAGGAGCGATATTTTCCTTCACACTTAATGGTGCTGGGCATCCTCATGATATTTCAACTATAATCGATCAACGGGGAATAGCTGTGCGCGCCGGGCACCACTGTGCACAACCTCTGATGAAACATTTAGGTGTTACATCTACTGCACGTGCATCATTTGCAATGTATAATACAACAGAAGAAATAGATAAGTTAGCCGATGCTTTATCTTTCTGTTACGATATACTTTCGTAATATCTTTTAACGCATTGTAAAATATATATTTATATGAAAGTTAACATAATATATATTATCGGATATCGTTATGTAATTAAAAGCTATATT
>Ga0233402_1001018_pt1 | contig 9930 bp, 9 predicted proteins | sample 54DmetaG_FD_182705 | JGI IMG/M metagenome (GOLD analysis project Ga0233402, IMG submission 182705) | Seawater microbial communities from Monterey Bay, California, United States - 54D | ecosystem: Environmental > Aquatic > Marine > Coastal | place: USA: California | collected 2016-11-11 | reverse complement strand
TTTATATATTTGCACCCCCCGGGCGCTTAGCTCAGTTGGTTCAGAGCACCTCGTTTACACCGAGGGGGTCGGGGGTTCGAATCCCTCAGCGCCCACCTCAAACACCATCCCGATGCATTGCATCGGGTTTTTTTGTTTTTACAAGCTTGATTTTCACAAGATGCCAATCGTAGTTTTATATCAGGGTACTGACTACTGTCTTTTACTATTTAATATCTTTGTAGTTCATTATTTATGAATAAAGCAAGAAGTCTATGTGTGGAATTGTTGGATATATTGGTCATCGTGATGCATACCCTATTATTGTTAAAGGCTTAAAGCGTCTCGAATACAGAGGATATGACAGTGCTGGTGTTGCACTTTTTAACGACTCCAACGTTGTTGTGAAGACCAAGGGTAAGGTTTTAGATTTGGAGCAGCTTGCTGCTACGCATTCCACCAAGGGCAAATCCTTAGGAATGGGGCATACCCGTTGGGCCACGCATGGCATTCCTTCCGATTTAAATTCACATCCACATCTTTCTAATTCTGGTAAAATAGCCATTGTTCACAATGGTATTATTGAAAATTATGCATCGCTTAAGAAAATGCTGTCAGATAATGGTTTTCATTTTAAGTCAGATACCGATACGGAAGTACTTGTAAATCTTATTGAGTTTATCAAAATCAACCAAAAGGTTAAGATTGGTAAGGCCGTTCAGATTGCCCTTTCTCAAGTGGTGGGAGCCTATGCCATTGCAGTTGTTGACGTTGACCGTTCAGACGAAATAGTGGTTGCTAAGCTGGGTAGTCCATTGGCTATCGGAATAGGTAAGGATGAATATTTTATTGCCTCCGATGCCTCTCCTTTTATTGAGTATACCAAGCGCACCATATACTTAGACGATAACGAAATGGCAGTCATCTCTAGAAGAAAAGGGTTTAAAATGTATTCCATCACAAGTGATAAGTTGATTACCCCTACTATTCAAGACATAAAGTTGTCCTTAGAAACTATCGAAAAGGGAGGCTATGATTATTTTATGCTGAAAGAAATACACGAGCAACCCCGCGCCATAACCGATACTTTTAGGGGGCGATTGCTGGTAGACGAGCAGCAAATCAATATTTCTGGTATTGAACAAAACAGGGAGATATTTGAAAACGCAACCCGTATTACCATTGTGGCATGTGGAACTTCATGGCATGCTGGTCTGGTGGCAGAATATTTATTTGAAGATGCCGCACGTATCCCCGTTGAGGTGGAGTATGCTTCTGAATTTCGCTATCGCAAACCCATTATCAATAAAGGAGACATTGTCATTGCCATTTCACAATCTGGCGAAACGGCCGATACGCTTGCTGCCATAAAGCTTGCCAAAGAAAATGGTGCTTTTGTGTTTGGTATTTGTAATGTGGTCGGTTCTTCTATTGCCAGAGCTTCAGATGCGGGTGCTTACACACACGCGGGTCCTGAAATAGGCGTGGCCTCTACCAAGGCCTTTACTACTCAGCTCACGGTGATTATCATGATGGGGCTGCGTTTGGGACAACTTAAGGGTACGGTTGGAAAAGCAGATTTTGAACGTGTTGCCAAACAATTAGCTGCACTGCCAAAATTGATAGAGGACGTGTTGGCCTACGACAAACAAATTGAAAAAATTGCCCGTGAATACAAGGATGCATCTAATTTTTTGTATTTGGGTAGGGGGTATAATTTTCCCGCTGCGCTTGAGGGCGCGTTAAAGCTTAAAGAGATTTCTTATATCCACGCTGAAGGTTATCCCGCCGCTGAAATGAAGCATGGACCAATTGCTCTAATCGACGAAAATATGCCCGTGGTGGTTATCGCGACCAACAAGGGGCATTATGAAAAGATTGTTAGTAATGTGCAAGAGATAAAATCGCGTAACGCCAACATCATTTCAATTGTTACCAAAGGCGATGAAAGTGTTAAGTTGCTTTCAGACCATGTTGTTGAAATCCCAGAAGTTACAGAGGCTCTAGTGCCCATACTTGCTTCCATTCCATTGCAGTTGCTTTCATATCATATTGCCATTATGCGCGGTTGTGACGTTGATCAACCCCGAAACTTGGCAAAGTCGGTTACGGTAGAGTAGTAACTATTTAAGAGAATATCAGCTTAAAATACGCGCACAAAATCAGCATGTTTTCATTAAAATGAGCACCCACTTTTTCCATCTCTCGGGTGTAATAAGCTTGGTGTACTTTTCTCCAGTATGCTAAACTTCTATCTCCTTCACCTTCAGCATAGGCAAATGCTTCTCCAACATCTTTAAAGCGTATTTGCTCTAATTTTGTAACCTCAATAATGGCTTTTGCACCACCATGCCAATCGGTTACGATAAATAAAGTGCCAACTTTGGGCATGGGTTCATTGTGATATTCGTACCACCACACAGAGGGCGCAGTAGCTTGTTTTATGTTCTGTACCACCAACTCAGCACACGTATTGGCATCGTGTTCATTGTCACAAAAATAAAAGTGATTTGGGATTGAGCTATTCTTGTATTGGCGATACTGCCGAACAAAGCGATTCCAAAGGTTTAGCACAGAGGGGTTAGGTAAATCCACAGCCTAAAATTACATATTTCATCATAACATTGTATCTTTCCCCTATGCAACCCAAAACGCCTTCACAATTTTCTGTATACACTGCTTTTTTACAGCAATCCTATGGATTGACTTTTGAAGATTATACCCGTCTTCATCAATGGAGTGTTGAAAATCAAACTGCCTTTTGGGAAAGTATTGCCCATTTTTTCAGCGTAGGTTTTGACACCCCCTATGCAGCGATTTATGTTCCAGCGATCCCATTTTGGAAGACAAAATGGTTCACAGGTGCAAAACTTAGCTATGCCCACCATGTGTTCCGTAATGCCACACCCAAGCAGCCCGCAATCATCTATCAAAGCGAGACCACTGACACGGTTGAAATCAGCTGGGCGCAACTTATTGCGAAGACCTATTCCCTGCAACAGCAGCTTATAGCCCTTGGTGTTACCAAAGGGGATGTTGTCGTATGTTATGGCATTAACAGCCCAGAAACGCTTGCCGCTTTCTTAGCTGCTAATGCCTTAGGCGCAGTATGGTCTTCCTGTTCTCCCGACTTTGGTACCGATGCGGTCTGTGATCGCTTTGCTCAGTTAGCTCCTAAAGTGTTGTTTGCCCATCAGCAATACAGCTATGGCGGAAAAGCTTTTGATGTTGAAGCAAAAATCAAAACCATCTGCGATTCCATAGGCTCTATTGAAAACACGTTATTATTGGACGACCATAAAGATTTTGACGATGACTTCTTAGCCATTGATCAAATACATGTTGAGGCGGTTTCTTTTTCAGACCCCATGTGGGTTTTGTTTTCATCTGGGACTACAGGAAAACCTAAAGCCATTGTTCACGGTGCAGGACATATGCTTTTGGAGCATCTAAAGGCGTTGGCATTGCACCAAAACGTATCCAAAGGGGATCGGTATTTTTGGTATTCTACCACTGGCTGGATGATGTGGAATTACGCATTGGGTAGTTTGCTTTGTGGCGCAACGCTATGTTTATATTCGGGTGCACCTAGCTTTCCCACGAAAGACAGGTTATGGCAGTTTGCACATCAAGCTAAAATGAATCACTTTGGTGGGGGCGCGGTCTATTTTCAAGATCAAGTGGCTTCTCCAAGCACATTCGTTAAGCAAACAGTTTTTTCTTTTCTCAAGACAATTGGCTCAACTGGCTCTCCTATGTCAGCAGCCGTATGTCGCGAATTGCAAGCGCTTTTTCCCTCAGCGCAGGTGATTTCTCTCAGTGGAGGTACAGATGTATGCACAGCTTTTGTGGGCGGTCATCCCGATTTGCCCGTTATCCCAGGAGAAATTCAATGCAAAATGTTAGGTGCTGCCGTTGAGGTGTGGAATGCTGAGGGGAACGCAGTAACTGAAAAGGCAGGTGAGTTGGTACTTACCCAAGCTTTTTTATCAATGCCTATTTATTTGCTCAATGACCCTGAATATAAACGGTATGCTGCCAGTTATTTTTCCAAATTTAAATCGGTTTGGCATCATGACGACTGGGCAATGGAAACAAAAAATGGAGGTATTATTATTTATGGACGTTCGGATGCTACACTAAACCGTTCAGGTGTACGTATTGGCACTTCTGAGTTGTATAATGCACTTTCGCATCTTAAGGCCGTTGAAGATGCTTTGGTGGTACATGTGCAAAACGAACGTCAGGATCAGTTACTCCTTTTTGTACAAGCATCAAAAGTGATAGATACCGATGCAGTAAAGCAGCATATCCGAAAAAGTTGTTCGCCTAGGCATGTTCCTGATGCTGTTTATGTGATCCCTGAGATTCCATACACGATTAGTGGAAAAAAAATAGAAATACCCATAAAACGCCTGCTACAAGGTGAAAAACTCGAGGATGTAGTTTCTTTGGATACGTTGAGAAATCCAAATGCCCTGCAATGGTTCTTAAAACAATTTTGCTAAATATATTTGAATGATTTAATTGGTAAAAACAATATGGTCGAAGCTTTAAAAAATATTGTGGGATTACAACATGTGTTGCACGATGGTGCTGAAAAAGCACGCTTTTCACATATATGGGCTACTGACATTCCTTTGACAGCCAAAGGAGTTATTTTCCCACAAACTACAGAACACGTCTCGGAAGTATTAAAACTCTTTAATTCGCATGGTGAAGAGGTGGTTATACATGGCGGTTTGACAAATTTGGTTGGCGGTACCCAAGCCACGTCTAATCAATGGGTTTTGTCGTTAGAAAAAATGAATAGTATTGAGGAAATAGACGAATCAGCCAGAACCACAACCGTCCAATCGGGTGTTGTTTTGGAGCAACTTATTGAAGCGGCGGCACAAAAAAATCTTTTTTTACCCTTGAATTTTGGTGCAAAAGGCTCTGCTCAAATTGGGGGTGTAATTTCTACAAATGCTGGTGGAATGCGTGTGTTCAAGTACGGTATGACACGGACATTTGTTTTGGGCTTAGAAGTGGTGTTGCCCACAGGGACGATTATCTCATCCTTAAAAAAAATCATAAAAGACAACTCAGGATATGACCTTAAACAGCTATTTATAGGCGCTGAAGGAACTTTAGGTGTCATTACTAAAGCCTGCTTGAGGCTATATGAACAACCAACCTCTCGTTATGCAGCTCTAGTGGGGGTGCAAAGCTTCCAAGAGGTGATTTCATTACTTCGGTTGATGGATAAAAGTTGCTCTGGAAATTTGAGTAGCTTTGAGTTGATGTGGAACGCCACATATTGTGTTGCTACAAGCGCAGCTACTGCACAAAAGCCACCACTTCCTCAGACCTATCCATATTATGTTTTTATTGAAAGCTTGGGTAACGATTTGACAGGTGATTATGCTTTATTTGAGGATGGATTGACGCGTGCTGCCGAAAAAGAAATAGTACTTGACGCTGTCATAGCACAGTCAAAGCGAGAAGTGGAAAAGTTGTGGAGTATAAGAGAGGATACGCACATACTAAGACAATCTTTTGTTGCCACCCAGCATTTTGACATTAGTTTGCCCATTGGCGTAATGGACCACGAAGTGGCTTCCATAGTGGCTGATTTAGAAGCATTTCCTTTTGTAACACGTGTTTTGCCTTTTGGACACATAGCCGATGGCAACATTCATTTAATAGTGGGTAAAAAAGATACTACACAGGAGAACTCGAAAAAAATCAATGCTGTTATTTATCGAAATCTAAAAAAACATTTAGGTTCTGTTTCTGCTGAACACGGGATTGGATTAGATAAAAAGGATTATTTATACACATCAAAAACCAGTCAAGAAATTGCTTTAATGAGGACCTTAAAACAAACCCTTGACCCAAAAAACATTCTTAATCCGAATCTAATTTTTTAGTTACGGATTGTTTGTTTTTGAAAGGTGCTCTCAAAAATTTTATTAGCACTGTTCACTTCAAAGCCATCTCTACGATGGATGCTTGAAATTTCTTCCTCAGCCAAGTGTGTGAACTCGGGCAGTACTGCGCGTTCAGCAAATTCCACATAGCTCCCTGCTATTTTGTGTTTTTCGCCGTCTGCAAATGTGCTGGTTATCATTTGAGCAACTGTGCTGCTTTGGCGTAATAATTTATCAGCACTTGTTTTTATTTCACCTCAAGCATTATTTAGTCGAACACCCAAAGATTTTAATAAAGTATTGAAAGCTTCGAGTTTGTTATATGGTTTGGGTAACGCATGCACGCTAATGGTATAGTGGTTCAAATAATATCTGTTATACAGTACCCATGCGCCATATTCACTAGTTGACAAAACGGCGTTATAGTCTTGCCATGTTGGAAGTTTCCAAAGTGGATGATGCAAAAATTGCACTAGGGCATTTGGGTCATTAAAGTCAATATCGTCTAGGGGGTCATGTGTAATGTTGTTGGTGTATTTTTTAAGTATATCAGATGATTGTGGTGAAAGCTCGTCCACTCGAAGTTCACTAATAAAAACACGCGGATATTTTTCAGTTGGGGGCTTGTACCAATGCGCATTTAATTTTTTTTGCTCAAAAAAATACCTGTCCTGCCGTGTGTATCCATAATGTAAAAAAATGCGCTCCAGTGAGGCAATTCCTAGATTTGGAACGCCAAGGGTGCGAAATGCAATATGGTCATTAATAATATCTGACTGACCTTTAATCAATCCTTTGGTAATCATGCCAGAGGTTATGTTGTTAACATCTGGAACACGTAAGGCGTAGGGTTCAAAAAGCCCATTAAGGATAGTGTATAGAGGTGTGTTTGAGGTGAATTTCATGATTCTAATTGGGTGTTAAATAGGGCGCCGTTTTTTGTGGCAAAAAAATCAACAACGTTAATTTCTTCTTGTTTAATAAATCCTTTTTGTGGTAGTTTTCCTTGGGCAACTAGCTCAACCACAGCACTCAAAGCGGCAGCTGTTGTCCAGGAGATTGCACGCCACGTGTGTCCAGCTAGTTCTTTAGGGAAATAGGTTTGGAAAAATTCTTTTCGCTTCATTTTCCCGTCAATTAACCCCTCTACAACCGCATAAACATGCACAAGGTCTTCGTCTACAGGAGGTTTTGCGTTTGTAAGAATTTCTTCAAGTTTTGTCAAATCATTTTTAAGAATCAATTCGTAAAGTAAAAAGCGCATGAGTTTACCGTGCCCAGGATAGCGAATGGTTTTGTAGTTTAACGTGTCTACTTTACCCTCATAGGTTTCGCACATAGTTCCTAATCCACCCGAAGTAGTAAATGCCTCATATTCTTGCCCTTCTATATTCATGTATTCAAACCCGTCAAGCGAGGGAAGTATTTTACGCGCCCCATTTTGTATGGCTTCTGCATCGTTTAGATATTCATTTAAAACCCCAGTAGGAGACCACGTAAATGAATATGAGAGTTGTCCGTTAGGATACCGTGGAAGGGCACCCACACGTAATTCTATATCTCGAAGCTTATCAAACTTTGATGCCAAATACCCTCCAATTATTCCGATAAGCCCAGGAGCCAAACCACACTGAGGTGCCAGCACGCTTGAAGCGTTTTCTCCCAACGTTTTAATATGATGCATGGTGCTTACGTCTTCTGTTAAATCGAAGTAATGTATTCCTTTTTGATGCGCTATGGTGGCAATTCTACGGTTTAAATAATAAGGGAGTGCAGACACTACTGCATCAACATGTTCAACAACTTCTCTAATGGTTTCTGTCTTACTTATATCAGCAATGTGACATGGAAAAGGATACTGAATTTTATAATGTGGCTTGGACATATCATAGCCAACAACATTGAAAAGTTCATTGAGCAGTAGACCAACTAAAGTGCCTACTTTACCGAGACCTAAAACAGCAATTTTGTTCATTTTGAAATAAAATAACGTTATTTTGTTTCAAATATAACAAATTAAAACACCTTCAAAAAGGACGTGCTTAGAAAATATCTAGCTTGATTAACAGTAAAAATATTGTGAATAGTTCTTACTTTCCGGAGAAAATATCTTGCATAAAGGTTTCTTGCTCTTCCGCAAGTTCTTTATCCACCAAGATACGACCACTGTGCTCGTCAGTGATGATTTTTTTACGTGCTGCAATTTCCATTTGAACTTGCGGTGGAATGGTAAAGAATGAAACGCATGAAGCACCACGCTCAACAGAAACTATCGCTAAGCCATTTTTAACAGACGCGCGTATGCGTTGGTAAGCATTTACAAGTCTTTCGTCTGCTTTCTTTTCGTACTCCTTGGATTTTTCGAGTAACAACTCTTCTTCCTTTTGTGTTTCCGCTAGAATGGCGTCAAGTTCATCTTTCTTGTGCTGTAGATGGTTTTTGCGCTCTTCTAGTTTGGTTGTTGTTTCGGTAACAGACTCGTTTTTTTGTTCAATCAAGGCTTTTAGTTGCTTGATTTGCTTTTCAGCTAGTTGAATTTCAAGTTCTTGATACTCAATCTCTTTTGTCAACGACTCATAGGCACGGTTGTTTCGTACGTTCTTTTGTTGCTCGTTGTATTTTTTGATGAGCTCTTTTGAAGTTTCAATACCCAACTTTTTAGCTTTGATTTCGTCTTCATAGGCAGTAACCTCAATACCCAGATTGCTTAATCTTTTATCAAGACCTGCAACTTCTGCATCCAAATCTTCTACCTCTAAAGGCAATTCACCACGCACATTTCGTATTTCGTCTATACGTGTATCAACCAGTTGTAGGTTGTAAAGTGCTCTTAGTTTTTCTTCGATAGTTGTTTCAACTTTCTTTTTTGCCATAGTTTAGAAGTAATGAACAGGATTGGTGTCCGTTTTTGATGAAATGAACGCAAAATTAGGGAAATTTTTGTTAAGATGCTCCATAATTGTTGTTTTGGTGAATTGCTCACTTTCATAGTGTCCAACATCAACCAACAAACAGCTTGCTTCAGCCCTGAAAAAATCGTGGTATTTAAGGTCAGCGGTGATGTAGGCATCTGCGCCCTGTGCCATGGCACTTTCAATAGCAAAACTTCCTGAGCCGCCTAGTATGGCCACACGCTTGATGTGTTTCCCCAAAAGTGCACTATGTCTTAAAACAGGTGTGCCTAAAATCGTTTTTAGCTCGTTTAAAAAATCGGATTCCTGCATGCCTGTAGATAGGTCGCCAATACAACCCATTCCCAAATCAGATCTGCTGTTTTCCAGTGTTGTAATTTCATAGGCAACCGTTTCGTAGGGGTGCGCCTCCAACAATGCTTTGATGACCTTGCTGTGTAGGTGCTTGGCGAAAATCATGTGTAATTGAGTTTCCTCTGCAGTGTGGCGGGTTCCGTTTGTGCCAACAAAAGGTTTACTCCCTTCAAGTGGCTTAAAGCCACCTTCCCCCACAACGGTAAAGCTACATTCATCATAATGCCCCATAGCTCCTGCTCCTGCAGCAAATAAGGCTTCTTGCACCGCATTTAATTGTTTGTTGGGCACATGGGTGGTGAGTTTTTGTATGGTCCCTATAGCAGGCTGAATAACGGCTCTATCCCTCAGCCCCAATGCATTGGCCAAACCTGCGTTAACGCCGTTGAGTTGTATGTCTAGGGCAGTGTGTATGGCGTATATGCTTATGTCGTGCTTAATGGCTTTGGTGACAGCTCGAGAAACATAAGAGGCATCCGTAAGTTTTTTCAGCCCTTTAAAAATAATAGGGTGGAAGCATACCACGAGTTCACAATTTTCAGCAATGGCCTCATCAATCACTTCTTCAAGTGCATCGTGGGTTACCAGTACTTTTTTAACTTTCTGGGCATGGCTGCCTACCAAAAGCCCCACATTGTCGAAGTCTTCTGCATAGGCTAGTGGTGCCCATGTTTCCAAACAAGATGTTATTTCGCCTACTGTCATTGTTCCAAAGATAAAAGTTCTACTTTTGTTTTCATGGCAATTTGGAAAAAAGCGTTGTTTCCCTT
>Ga0233402_1001011_pt1 | contig 9974 bp, 9 predicted proteins | sample 54DmetaG_FD_182705 | JGI IMG/M metagenome (GOLD analysis project Ga0233402, IMG submission 182705) | Seawater microbial communities from Monterey Bay, California, United States - 54D | ecosystem: Environmental > Aquatic > Marine > Coastal | place: USA: California | collected 2016-11-11 | reverse complement strand
TAAATCATTTAAATCAGAAGTAGCGAAACGACCACCATCTAGCGTCACCAATGGACGTAATTCTGGTGGAATTACTGGCACTACTTTCATGATCATCCACTCTGGGCGATTCTCACGGTTTTTATTTGCATCGCGAATGGCCTCAACAACTTGTAAACGCTTTAGCGCTTCAGTTTTACGTTGTTTAGAAGTTTCGTTATTGGCTTTGTCGCGTAGCTGGTATGAAAGCTCGTCTAAGTCAATACGATTAAGTATATCAATCAAACATTCAGCACCCATTTTAGCAATAAACTTATTAGGATCACTGTCCTCTAAGTATTGGTTTTCTTGCGGAAGCTTTTCCATGATATTCAGATACTCTTCCTCTGTAAGGAAATCCATTTTCTGAACAGGCTCACCTTCTTCATTGGTTGCAATACCCGGTTGAATTACTACATAACGCTCGTAGTAAATAATCATGTCTAATTTTTTAGACGGAAGACCAAGTAAGTATCCAATTTTATTGGGAAGCGAGCGGAAATACCAGATGTGAGCTACGGGAACCACCAAGCTTATGTGACCTACACGGTCACGGCGTACTTTTTTCTCAGTAACCTCAACACCACAGCGATCACATACAATACCCTTGTAGCGAATACGCTTATACTTTCCACAAGCGCATTCAAAGTCCTTAACAGGGCCAAAGATACGTTCACAAAACAGCCCATCACGTTCTGGTTTGTGTGTACGATAGTTAATGGTTTCAGGCTTTAAAACTTCACCTCTAGAGGCAGCCAAAATGGTTTCGGGCGATGAAAGCCCAATGGAGATTTTACTGAAATCTTTTTGTTGTTGTACTTCGTTTATACGTGCCATATCAATTTTTTATTATTCTTCTAATCGAATATCAAGACCAAGGCCTTTAAGTTCGTGCATCAATACGTTAAAGGATTCTGGAAGGCCAGGCTTAGGCATGGCTTCCCCTTTAACAATTGACTCGTATGTTTTCGCTCGACCAATCACGTCATCAGACTTAACGGTCAAGATTTCTTGAAGTGTGCTAGATGCACCATAAGCCTCAAGAGCCCAAACTTCCATTTCTCCAAATCGTTGTCCACCAAACTGCGCCTTACCACCAAGCGGTTGCTGGGTAATAAGTGAGTATGGTCCAATAGAACGCGAGTGCATCTTATCATCAACCATGTGACCGAGTTTTAACATATAGATAACTCCTACGGTTGCCGGTTGGTCAAAGCGCTCTCCTGTTCCACCATCATACAAATAAGTATGCCCAAATTGTGGAACGCCTGCCTCTTTTGTCAATTCATCAATTTGTTCGTTGGTTGCACCATCAAAAATTGGAGTAGCAAATGTTTTACCCATTTTTTGACCCGCCCAGCCAAGAACAGTTTCATATATCTGTCCGATATTCATTCGCGACGGTACTCCAAGTGGATTCAATACGATATCAACTGGTGTTCCGTCTTCTAGGAATGGCATATCTTCTTGACGTACTATACGTGCTACGATACCTTTGTTACCGTGACGTCCCGCCATCTTATCGCCTACTTTAAGCTTACGTTTCTTAGCGATGTAAACTTTAGCAAGTTTTAAGATTCCAGCAGGAAGTTCGTCTCCAACAGAAATTGTAAACTTATTTCTACGAAGTGCACCCTGTAAATCATTTTCTTTGATTTTATAGTTGTGCATCAAGTCGTTTACAAGACTGTTAATGCGCTTATCTACCGTCCAATCAGAATTGACAAGGTGAGCATAATCGTCTACTGAGTTAAGCATTTTCAAGGTAAACTTCTTACCCTTCGGCATTACTTCTTCACCAAGATCATTCATCACACCTTGACATGTTTTACCACTCAAAATAGAGAACAATTTCTCGACCAAGACAGCCTTTAGCTTTTCAAACTTCAAGTCATAACTATCTTCTAATTCGATGATAGCCTCTTTGTCTTGCGAACGCTTACGTTTGTCTTTTAAGATTCTTGTAAATAGTTTTTTGTCAATGACAACGCCGTTGAGTGATGGAGAAGCTTTCAAAGAAGCATCTTTTACATCACCTGCTTTATCGCCAAATATGGCACGAAGCAGTTTTTCTTCTGGTGTAGGATCTGATTCCCCTTTAGGTGTGATCTTACCGATAAGGATATCGCCAGCACCTACCTCAGCACCCACACGAATCATACCATTCTCGTCCAAATCGCTAGTAGCTTCTTCGGAAACGTTTGGAATATCGTTTGTCAATTCCTCTTTACCTAGTTTAGTATCACGCACTTCCAAGGAATATTCATCAATGTGAATAGAAGTAAATACATCATTACGAACTACCTTTTCAGAGATAACAATCGCATCCTCAAAGTTGTACCCTTTCCAAGGCATAAAGGCTACTTTCATGTTACGGCCAAGCGCTAGCTCACCGTTTTCAGTAGCATACCCCTGACAAAGTACCTGTCCTTTTTCAACACGGTCCCCAATAGAAACAATCGGCTTTAGATTAATACAAGTCCCTTGGTTCGTTTTTCTAAACTTAACGAGTTCATATGTTTTTTCGTCAGAATCAAAAGAGACAAGTCTCTCGTCCTCACTCATATCATACTTAATGGTGATACGTTGTGCATCTACATATATAACTTTACCAGTGCCTTCGGCATTGATAAGTACACGAGAGTCCGTAGCCACCTGACGCTCCAATCCAGTTCCTACAATAGGTGCCTGAGGACGCAATAGTGGTACCGCCTGACGCATCATGTTTGATCCCATCAAGGCACGGTTTGCATCATCGTGCTCCAAGAAAGGAATCAAGGATGCAGAAATAGATGCAATCTGGTTTGGCGCTACATCAGTATAGTCAACTTCAGTTTTGTCAACTACTGGGTAATCTGCTTCTGAACGTGCAATAATCTTGTCAGCAGCTATTTCTCCAGTTTCTGTTTTTTCGATGTTAGCCTGTGCAAATAGTTTACCTTCCTCCTCTTCAGCAGACAAATACTGAGAAGCAGACATATCAACAACACCCTCTTCTACTTTAAAATAAGGCGTTTCGATAAATCCGAGGTTGTTAACTTTCGCAAACACCCCTAGTGAGGATATCAGTCCAATGTTTGGTCCTTCAGGAGTTTCTATCGGACAAAGTCTTCCGTAGTGTGTATAGTGTACATCACGTACCTCAAAACCTGCGCGTTCTCTTGACAAACCACCTGGTCCTAGTGCAGACAATCGACGCTTGTGCGTAATTTCTGCCAGCGGATTGGTCTGGTCCATAAATTGAGAAAGCTGGTTGGTACCAAAGAACGAGTTAATAACAGAGGACAAGGTCTTGGCATTAATCAAGTCAATAGGCGTAAACACCTCATTGTCACGAACGTTCATACGCTCGCGAATGGTGCGTGCCATACGTGACAGACCTACACCAAATTGAGATGAAAGTTGCTCTCCAACGGTACGTACACGACGGTTAGACAAGTGATCGATATCATCAATTTCAGCCTTAGAGTTAATCAACTCAATAAGGTATTTGATGATGGTAATAATGTCGTCTTTTGTCAAAACTTGTTTGTCCATTTCAATGTCCAAGCCAAGTTTTTTGTTCATGCGGTAACGCCCAACTTCACCAAGGTTATATCGCTGATCAGAGAAGAAAAGCTTATCAATAATACCACGAGCAGTTTCCTCATCTGGCGGTTCAGCATTTCGCAATTGGCGGTAGATATGCTCTACAGCTTCTTTTTCTGAGTTTGTTGGATCCTTTTGAAGGGTGTTGTGAATGATAGCATAATCTGCGGATTGTGCCTCTTCTTTATGCAGCAATATGGTGTCGGCATTGGCTTCCAGAATCTGGTCGATGTGTTCTTTATCTAGAACAGTATCCCGATCCAAAACAATTTCGTTACGCTCGATAGAAACCACTTCGCCCGTATCTTCATCAACAAAGTCTTCAAACCATGTGTTAAGTACACGAGCAGCAAGTTTGCGTCCCATTACTTTTTTAAGTCCTGTTTTTGAAACTTTTATTTCCTCTGCAAGGTCAAAAATTTCAAGAATATCTTTATCGCGCTCATACCCAATGGCACGGAAAAGTGTGGTAACCGGTAATTTTTTCTTACGATCGATGTAGGCATACATCACGCTGTTAATGTCCGTTGCAAATTCAATCCATGAACCTTTGAAAGGAATTACACGAGCGGAATACAACTTGGTTCCATTGGCGTGGAACGACTGCCCGAAGAATACACCAGGTGAGCGGTGTAATTGTGACACAACAATACGCTCAGCACCATTAATAACAAATGTACCACTAGGAGTCATGTAAGGGATGACACCCAAGTAAACGTCCTGTACGATGGTTTCAAAATCTTCGTGTTCAGGGTCAGTACAATACAATTTTAGACGTGCCTTTAGAGGGACACTGTGTGTAAGACCACGTTCAATACACTCCTGTATGCTATACCTAGGTGGATCAACAAAATAATCCAAAAATTCAAGGACAAACTGATTACGGGAATCCGAAATAGGAAAGTTTTCCATGAAGGTATTGTATAGGCCTTCATTTCCACGTTCGTCGGACTTAGTTTCTAATTGAAAAAAGTCTTGGAAAGATTTGATTTGAATATCTAAAAAGTCTGGATAGGCAGGGGTACCAATGGCCGAAGCAAAATTGTGTCGGGTTGCGCTTGTCGTGTTGGACATATGGGTTAATCTATTAAAAAATTAGTACTAGGGGCATAAAACACCAAATGGTTTAAGCCCACGAACGCATGTTCGGGACTTAAACCTCTGGATTGGGTCGAGAGCTTAATTACTTAAGCTCAACTTCAGCACCTGCTTCTTCCAAAGAAGATTTCAGTCCTTCAGCTTCGTCTTTTGCTACACCTTCCTTAATAGGGCTTGGTGCATTATCAACAAGCTCTTTTGCTTCCTTAAGACCAAGACCTGTTAATTCTTTTACAAGCTTAACTACAGCTAGTTTAGAACCGCCAGCGGCTGTTAGGATAACATCGAACTCTGATTTTTCCTCGGCTGCTTCACCACCACCACCGGCAGCGGGTCCAGCTACGGCAACGGCTGCTGCTGCAGGCTCGATACCATATTCTTCTTTGAGGATGTTGGCCAACTCGTTGACCTCTTTAACGGTCAAATTGACCAGTTGTTCTGCAAAATCTTTTAAATCTGCCATTTTTGAACTATTTAATTGTTTTTGTTTACGTTTTAAGCTTCCTTTTCAGAAAGTGTTTTGATTATACCAGCTAGGGTACCGCCACCTGATTGAAGTGCAGATACCACGTTTGTCGCAGGAGATTGAAGCAAGCCTATTATCTCGCCAATCAATTCGTCCTTGGATTTGATGTTTACCAAAGCTTCCACTTGATCGTCACCTAAATAAACAGCTTCCTCAATGAAAGCTCCTTTTAAAATAGGCTTATCCGATTTTTTGCGGAATTCCTTAATTAGTTTAGCAGGGGCATTTCCAGCCTCTGAAAACATCATAGCGGTGTTTCCAACCAAGACTGTAGATAAATCTTCAAAGTCTTTGTCAGAAGCCTCCATGGCTTTGGATAACAACGTATTTTTTACCACTTCTAGTTTGATATTTGCTTTAAAACAAGCACGTCTCAAATTTGAAGTTGTCTCAGCATTCAACCCAGAAACATCTGTTAAGTAGATGTTTGCGTTGTCTGCTAGCTTAGCAGTTAACTGCTCTATTACGTTTGCTTTTTGTTCTCGTGTCATAAATTCTATTCGCTATTTAGACAACCTTAGTGTCGATATTGATGCTTGGGCTCATAGTACTCGACATGGCAATACTTTTGATGTATTCACCTTTCGAAGACGATGGCTTGAGCTTCACAAGTGTCTGCAACAGTTCATCGGCATTGCCCGCAATCTTGTCAGCATCAAAAGATGCTTTTCCGATTGGTGCATGCACAATTCCTGATTTATCCACTTTAAAATCAATTTTACCTGCCTTTACTTCATTGATAGCTTTAGCGACATCCATCGTCACAGTACCAGTCTTTGGGTTAGGCATCAATCCTCTTGGACCTAATACACGTCCTAAAGGACCTAACTTACCCATAACACTTGGCATAGTGATGATAACATCAACATCTGTCCAACCATCTTTGATTTTCTGGAGGTATTCATCTAGTCCAACAAAATCAGCACCTGCCGCTGTGGCTTCGTCTTCTTTGTCAGGCGTAACTAAGGCCAAAACTCGAACATCTTTACCTGTACCGTGCGGTAGACTAACCACGCCACGAACCATTTGGTCCGCTTTGCGAGGGTCAACACCTAGCCTTACAGCGAGGTCAACAGACTCATCGAATTTTGAATTAGCGATTTCTTTAACCAGTGCGGAAGCATCCTGTACTGAGTACAGTTTTGTCCGGTCTATTTTACTTAGCGATTCTTTACGCTTCTTTGTAATTTTTCCCATGATTCACTTCAATTAAAAAGGGGAATTTCCCTTGACGGTAAATCCCATTGATCTTGCGGTCCCAGCCACCATTTTCATGGCAGATTCAACTGTAAATGCATTTAAATCTTGCATTTTGTCTTCCGCAATTGCACGAACTTGTTCCCAAGTTACACTTGCAACTTTAGCGCGGTTGGGCTCGCCAGATCCTTTTTTAACCTTGGCGGCTTCCATCAACTGAACGGCTGCGGGTGGTGTTTTGACGACAAAGTCAAAAGACTTATCGACATACACAGAAATTACAACTGGCAATACTTTACCAGCCTTATCTTGAGTTCTAGCGTTGAACTGCTTACAGAACTCCATGATATTAACTCCTGCGGCACCCAGAGCGGGTCCAACCGGCGGCGATGGATTCGCGGCGCCTCCCCTAACTTGTAGTTTTACTACTTTACTTACTTCTTTAGCCATTATTAATTTAACTCTAGTTAATGATTCCTGTATTAGTGGAAGCTATACAGTCATCGGTATATGTAACACTTTTAAACTTTTTCGACTTGCATGTAGGAAAGTTCCAGTGGCGTCTTTCTTCCGAAAATTTTCACCATTACTTCCAACTTGCGTTTTTCTTCATTTACTTTTTCTATGCTGCCGTTAAATCCGTTAAAGGGACCATCAATTACTTTAATGGTCTCTCCAAGTTTAAATGGAATAGCGACATTTTCTGTTTGTACTGACAATTCGTCAACCTTACCGAGCATTCGATTTACTTCAGAGGTACGAAGTGGAACGGGATCTCCGCCTTTGGTTTCACCCAAAAAGCCAATGACATTGGTTATAGAACGAATAATGTGTGGTACTTCACCTGATAAGTTGGCCTTAATCATGATGTAACCAGGAAAATAGTTCCGTTCTTTATTTACCTTCTTTCCGTTGCGGATTTGAATTACCTTTTCAGTAGGCACCAAAACTTCTTCTACGAAATCAGAAAGACCAAGACGTGCAATATCAGACTCTATATAAGACTTGATTTTGTTTTCTTGACCGCTTACCGCGCGAACAACATACCATTTTTTCACATCCGTGTCTGTTGTCATGATTAGCTAATTAATTGAAAGTAAAATTTAACAACACGAGATAATAGCGAATCTGCACCCCAAATGGCAAGTGAGAAAATGATAGAGAAAACCACTACTACTGTAGTATGACGTAAAAGTTCGGACTGAGGTGTCCAGGTTACGTGGTTCTTAAGTTCTGCGAAAGCATCCTTTATGTACGTTATCATTGCCATTTTTTTATTTCTCCTTGCACGGGTTGAGAGGCTCGAACTCCCGACACCTGGTTTTGGAGACCAGTGCTCTACCAACTGAGCTAAACCCGTCTCTGTTGGTGCACATGCTCCGTTTTTTGAGTTAGTACACCCGTTTAGTGCGCCAAAAGGTGCTGCATAAAACAGCACCTTTAAGACACAAAAACGTTGATTGTATTAATCTAATATTTCAGTTACCTGACCTGCACCTACGGTACGACCTCCTTCACGAATCGCGAAACGAAGACCTACGCTCAATGCAATAGGTTGAATCAAATCAACTTCAATAGTCAAGTTATCTCCAGGCATTACCATTTCTACACCAGATGGCAGTGCAATATTTCCGGTAACGTCTGTTGTACGTACGTAAAACTGTGGACGGTAGTTGTTGTGGAATGGTGTGTGACGACCACCCTCTTCTTTTTTCAAGATATACACCTCAGCTTTAAATTTGGCGTGTGGCGTAACTGAACCAGTCTTACAAATTACCATTCCGCGCTTGATGTCTGTTTTTTCAATACCACGAAGTAAGATACCTACGTTATCTCCAGCTTCTCCGCGATCAAGAATCTTACGGAACATCTCAACACCAGTAATCGTAGAGTCAAGTTTTTCAGCACCCATACCAATAATGTCAACGCTATCGCCTGTGTTTGCAACACCCGTTTCGATACGACCTGTAGCAACTGTACCACGACCAGTAATGGAGAATACATCCTCGATAGGCATCAAGAAATCTTTTTCAACATCACGCTTAGGAAGCTCAATCCATGAATCAACTTCTTCCATCAACTTCATCACAGAGTCAACCCATTTTTGCTCTCCGTTCAATGCACCAAGTGCAGAACCAAGAACAACAGGACCGTTGTCTCCATCATATTCGTAGAAAGATAGTAACTCACGTACTTCCATTTCAACAAGCTCTAATAATTCTTCATCGTCCACCATGTCGGCTTTGTTCAAGAAAGCAACAATACGAGGAATACCTACCTGACGCCCAAGAAGGATGTGCTCACGTGTTTGTGGCATAGGACCATCAGTTGCGGCAACTACTAGAATAGCGCCATCCATTTGTGCAGCACCTGTTACCATGTTTTTTACATAGTCGGCGTGACCTGGACAGTCTACGTGTGCGTAGTGACGATTTGCTGTTTGATATTCAACGTGTGACGTATTAATTGTAATACCTCTTTCTTTTTCTTCAGGAGCATTGTCAATTTGATCAAAGCTTCTTGCTTCTGACAAACCAGCATCAGCTAATACTTTAGTAATAGCAGCTGTTAACGTTGTTTTCCCGTGATCAACGTGTCCAATGGTACCAATATTAAGGTGTGGTTTGGACCGATCAAAAGTTTCTTTAGCCATAATAATGTACGTTTATTCTTTTAAAATGAGCGCAAATATAATCTTTTCCTGTTTCAAATACATGCTTATGTAAAAAAAATATTGAGATTTTTAATATATTGGATGTTCCTAAATAAAAACACATGACCGCAAAAACCTCAAACCTACTCAATATATTGGCCGCTTTTGGCATGATCGCAGCTGGAATTATTGCTATTTATGATGAAGACATGCTATTTACTGCCATTGGCATTTACTTTATTTGTAAAGGATTTTTCGTGACCTCACTCATGCAGCATATTCAAAAAAGCATCAAAACCAACTGCTGTTCAACTATTACGAAATCTTAAGTCTCAGTAAAGCCTAATTTTTTACAAATGGTAGCGCTGTATTGGAAACCTGTAACATATACATGCCTGTTTGTAATCCATTAACGTCAATTTCTTGGTTTTCTGAAACAATACCTGATTGAGTATTGACGCCCAAAATAGAATAAATACGATAAGGTTCAGCAGCCTTTAATCCACTGATACGTAAAAAAGATGTGCTTGGATTAGGATAAAGGCTAAGCTTAGGCATTTCATAATCTAGGACACTTAGGTTAGGATCAGTAGAGCGCTCATAGCTAAAACCGCCCCCAGAAATTTTTCCAGACGTCCATGAGGTAATTTTGATGTCAATATATATGTCATCCGTAACAAGGTGCAGTACCATATTCTGCCCAACAGCATCTTGTGGTTTAGAAGTTCCTCTAAATGTAGAAAAAGTCAAAGTCCCAAGGTTGGATGTAGTGCCTAAGGCCCATTGTGTATCGTCTGGGCTAGTACTTTTTGACGAATCAGATTCGGTTTTGGCATTATAAAGTTGTCCTCCGCTATTCCCTCTAGTTAACCACACATTTGAAGTTATTTGGTC
>Ga0233402_1001002_pt1 | contig 10035 bp, 10 predicted proteins | sample 54DmetaG_FD_182705 | JGI IMG/M metagenome (GOLD analysis project Ga0233402, IMG submission 182705) | Seawater microbial communities from Monterey Bay, California, United States - 54D | ecosystem: Environmental > Aquatic > Marine > Coastal | place: USA: California | collected 2016-11-11 | reverse complement strand
AAAAACCAGCCAGATAACCATATAGCCCAACACCACGCCCAGCCAACCGGCCCGCGTTCCATCTGCACTGATCATCAAATCCTCATAACTGCGCAACGTTGGCACCATAGTGGGCAGCATCATCGCTGCCATCATGATCGCCCACATTCCAAATACGGGGGTGAACCGGGCCATCGGCATCGGCATTCCCATACTAGGGTCCATGCCGCGCATTTTTTCGGCCATCATACCCGGCCGACCAATCAGATCCAGCCCCATGGACAGGCTCATATCAAACATAACCCACCACGCAAGTAGAACGCAGGCAAAGAAACCAAGCCAAAACACATTTCTAAAAGGGATCTGTTTTTCGTTCATAAAATAGACCTATTTAATAAGATCACAGAGAGGATCGGCCAAATATCGACTCACATATAGAGCTTGCTTTTCTAATGTCAGACTTTTAATTGTCTGACAAATGAAAATTGATCCCACAAAAAATGCTGATTATTCAGCTCAGATCGCAAAGGCCATTCGCGACGCGATTATAGGCGGTCAGTTAAACGTGAATGACCGCTTGCCCTCAGAAGCAGAGTTGGCAGAGCAATTCGAAGTCTCGCGCCCCACCGTGCGCGAGGCTTTAAAACGGCTGGCCGCTCAATCTTTGATCCGCACGCAGCGCGGCGCATTTGGAGGAGCGTTTATCAACCAGATCAGCTATGAAGAGGCCCATAGCCAACAAATCACCACCTCAACGCTGCTGTTATCAATGAATGATGTCAGCTTTGACGTGGCCTGCGAGGCGCGCTTTGCGCTTGAACGTTCTTGCGCGCCTTTCGCCGCCCAGCGCCGCACCGCAGACCAGTTGGCAACCATGCGCGCTGAAATACACCGTCAAACCCAACCGGGATTAAGCGATGAAGGCTGGTGTGCGTCTGATGTAACCTTTCATCGGGCCTTGGTAGAATCGGCGCATAACGTGATCCTATCTTATCAATTAGCCGGAGCTGTTGAAGCGATGCAGCCGCTGATGAACATGATCACCTTTACCGCGCGCAACCGAGAAAAAATTATCAGCTTGCACACAGATATCGCAGATGCGCTTGAACAACGTGATCAACAGCAGATAGAGCATGCGCTATTGGCCCTGAGCGATTATACCAAAAACCTCGCGGATAATGTTTTTGCAGCCAAGCAAAAAAACAAAACCGACATTGATAACCAAAAAAAAGGTCTATCCTGACTGAAAGATCTAAGCTTGAAAAAAGTCTTTGATCTAGGCGATCGCGGCATTGCCTATTGAAATCAGCCCAAGCCTATCATATTCTAAATATGTTCCTTGGAACTATGGACATAAACGCGCTCATAATAACCGGATCGGACCCGGGGGCGGTACCCGGCGACTCCACCAAAATCCGTTCATTTGGCGGCTGAGGGGTCGAAATAGGATCGACGAACGTGTAAAAGGGTTAGCTTTGTTTCGGCGAGATACCACCGTATCGGTTCAAAATGTACAATTGCAAATGACAATCGTGCTCCAATGGCGATGGCCGCGTAAGCGACCGGAACTATTGAAAACTTAAGCCCTAACGCTTTGCAGCTTTAGGCGGGGTTCGAAGGCACCTGGCAACAGAAGCCTTCACTTTTCCCCAATTCTGTCAGGGCCAAGCTGGCTGTCGAACCTTATCCGGCTAAGCAGCGGTTTGAAAACAGCCTTTGATTTCTATATCTTTTCAAAGATGCTGCACCATGATTGCACCGTAGGAATTTCTGGCATGCGCTGAACACCGAATACGCCAAAGTAAGACAATCGCCCTTTTTTGGCAATCATCAGGTCAAAATCTGTTAAAAAGCCTCTGCCGATTGCCAAAAATAAGTGCGGATATGTGGTGAGATGAAGAAACACCGTCTGGACCAGATGCGTTTAGGCGCTGTTGGTGTTCAATCCGCTCTACATAAAAAACCAACATCCCCCTAGCGCTTTAAATGCATACAGGCTTTGCACCATTCGCCAATAAGAAATAATTTAGGTCCATTAAATTCTAAATATTTTTGGCTCTTTCCATTACCAAAAACTTTGGTGACAATCGGGTATGAGAAATACCAGATTGATCGTGATCTCGTGCCATCATCACAAAGCCGCAGAGATTTTAAGTGCAAGGGGCCAAGACCAAACCCACTGAACTACACGCCCGCGTAAGATGTGTCCTCAACCCCATCAGCATTCTTATTTACTTCTGAAAAGCTACTTTACCCAAGAAATAAGTGGCGGTTTGCAAAACTCACTGAAATCAAACCTGAGATAGCCCCGTTAGAACAAATCTTATAGTCTTTTCAAAAGCTAGGTTGATCAAAAAATACAACTGCCCGGCCGCACACCCGCCAAAAACCTATCAGAGAACCGACGTGGATGAACCAAAGGCAGGGCGCAAGCAACATGTTTTCACAAAACACAGCCCACTGCACCCTGCCCTACTGGAACATCGTCACAAATATAAACCGCGTGCTTTTTCGGTGTGGCATGCGGCTGATTTATCGAATGAGGCCAAGAATTTTCGGCTAAGCTGCGATACAAATTTAGACATATCAATCTCCTTTATCAGATAGTGAGATAGTGCAAAGCCTGCCGGCTGGTTAGATCTGCCGGCACATACCCGCTATGCAAAAACAACGGGTCATTCTATCAAGATACAGGCCCGTTTCTGCCGTTCGCACTTTGTTACAGCCCCTCAAGAAACCTGTTCAAAACCAAAACTGTCTGCAAGACTGAGGCAAGATGTGGTGGATACGTGAGAGGAAGCGCAAATGATCGCTATAATTTTCGAAGTTATACCAGCGGTTGGGCGCAAGCAAGATTATCTAGATATAGCCGCGGCTATGCGCCCGATGGTAGAGGAGATTGAAGGCTTTATCAGCGTTGAGCGCTTTCAAAGCATGAGCAACCCCGACAAGCTCTTGTCTATTTCCTTTTTTGAAGATCAAGCTGCCGTGGACCGATGGCGCGCGCTTGCCGAGCATCGAGCGGCGCAAAGATTGGGGCGAGAAGGGATATTTTCAGATTACCGGCTTAAGGTTACGCAGGTTTTGCGGGATTATGGCATGCACAAGCGGGCTGAAGTGCCCGCGGACAGCCGTGCCCATCATGACACCTAAAAAGGATCTTCTCGCGTTTTGCGCCGACCTTCGGGATTTAAGGCTGCAGAAGGACAGAGGGTATTTTGTAAAATCGTCACATATGTTCTTAAACACTGCCCTGCATGCCGTTTAGATCGGCCCTTAACCCGCGATTATCAGCTTAAATCGAAAATCTTTGGGATTTGTCGCTGAGCACCCTTTCACAATGCGCAAAACCTTTTATTGTGGTTTCAAATAAGCAGGGGTTCGAGATGAGCGGCGATTTAGACTACGGAAACATTATGAACCGGGCGATGCGCGGCTTTATAAAGGAAGTTTTACAACGCGTGGCCGATAACGGGCTTCCAGGGGAGCATCATTTCTTCATTACCTTGGAAACCATGCATCCTGATGTTGAAATCGCCGATTGGCTGGTAACGCGTTATCCCGAAGAAATCACCATCGTCATGCAGCATTGGTTTGAAAATCTCGTGGTCCAAGAGGATGGGTTTTCCGTAACACTCAGCTTTGGCGATGAACCCGAAGCGCTTTATATCCCCTATGCCTCGATCATAACCTTCGTGGATCCTTCAGTTGAATTTGGGGTTCGGTTTGAAAAAACCAATGAGGAGCATGTTGATGAGGATTTAGACCCCCAGGAAACGCCAGAAAGACCGCTTGAGGTTCTTGGGTTAAATGAGCCCGAGCTTAAGAAGCCCAACAGCGACACACAAAAAGCAGATGTGGTTAGCTTGGACAGCTTTCGGAAATAAATTCGCCGCTTAAAGCAAGCGAACTATACCCTTCAATTTATACAAGCCGGGATATTGCTCAGGCGGCAACTCGGCTTTAAAAGCGATAGAAATAACCCGAACCGGAGATCCCCCATGACAGAGACCAGAACAGAAACCGACAGCTTTGGTCCGTTAGAGGTTGAGCATACAAAATATTGGGGCGCTCAAACGCAGCGCTCGATCTTAAACTTCCCGATCGGATGGGAGCGCCAGCCTATTGCAATTATTCGCGCTTTAGGGGTGATTAAACGCGCCTGTGCAGAGGCCAATCTAGAGTTGGGCAGTTTGGATAGCCCGCGCGCAACCGCTATTATCGAGGCGGCTTCCGAAGTGATCGACGGCAAGTTTGACGATAATTTTCCCTTGGTGGTTTGGCAGACCGGCTCGGGCACGCAATCAAACATGAATGCAAATGAAGTGATCGCCAATAGAGCAATCGAGCTAATGGGGGGCACCATCGGCTCAAAAGAGCCAGTGCATCCCAATGATCACTGCAATATGGGCCAATCCTCAAATGATACATTCCCAACCGCCATGCATATTGCCACCGCGATGACTGCCGAAAAGGTTTTGCTGCCTGGTTTGCAGAAACTGCATAAGGCCCTTTTGACAAAAATTGAGGCGTTTGAGGGCATCATCAAAATTGGACGCACGCATACCCAAGATGCAACGCCGCTGACGTTATCACAAGAATTTTCTGGCTATGCGCATCAAGTTGCGATGGCGATCAAGCGGATCAACACCAGCCTCACGGATATTTATGAATTGGCCCAAGGCGGCACGGCGGTGGGTACGGGCCTGAATACAAAACAAGGTTGGGATGTTCTGGTCGCGCGTAATATGGCGAAAATCACGGGTTTGCCCTTTGTGACAGCGCCAAATAAATTCGAGGCATTGGCCGCGCATGATGCGATGGTAGAAATATCGGGCAGCTTAAAAACAACGGCAGCCAGCCTGTTTAAAATTGCCAATGACATTCGTTTGCTCGGCTCAGGCCCCCGCTGCGGTCTTGGCGAATTGGTCTTGCCCGAAAATGAACCTGGCAGTTCGATCATGCCGGGTAAAGTAAACCCCACGCAATGCGAAGCCCTCACGCAGGTCTGTGCGCAAGTGTTTGGCAATGATGCCGCGGTCGGGTTTGCTGGCAGCCAAGGGCATTTCGAACTGAACGTTTATAAACCCATGATGGCCTATAACGTGTTGCAATCTATGCAGCTGCTCGGTGATGCATGCGATGCTTTTACCGATAATTTGATCGATGGGTTGGAAGCCGATGAAACCCGTATTGACAAACTGATGCGTGAAAGCTTGATGCTGGTCACCGCGCTAGCGCCTGAGATTGGCTATGATAACGCCACAAAAGTTGCCAAAACAGCGCATAAAAACGGCACCACGCTGAAACAAGAAGCTATCGCGCTTGGCTTTGTCGATGCAGAAACTTTTGAACGGGTGGTGCGCCCGGAAAACATGGTCGGGCCCAAAGCATGAGCCAATCGATCAATCTCAACCAATTCCGAAAAGCAAAACAAGCCGCTCAAAAAAAAACCAAAGCCGCTGAAAACGCGGTGAAATTCGGGCGGACAAAAGCCCAGAAAAAGGCAGAACAAAACGCGCAAAGTGGCCTAGACGCGCATCTTGAGGGGCATAAAAGCGATCGATGAGCCTCAAGCCCAAAAAACGCTCATTAACCTTGCGCGGCCATCGCACAAGCGTTTCGCTTGAAGATCGGTTTTGGACTGCTTTTCGCCAAATTGCCGCCGATGAAAACCTTGCCATCAACGCATTGGCAGCCAAAGTAGATGAAGAGCGCCCCTTTGAAGAAGGTTTGGCAAGCGCAATTCGCGATTATGTTTTACAATATTATATGCGATTGAGCCGCCATAACGATAATTAACACTCGTTCCTGCGATAAAACCTGCGGTTCTGCAACAGCCTTAGCGGGGATCAAAACGCAGATAAATTCCTGACCTTGCCCTTAAAGTGAGATGCGCCAAGGGCTGCGGAACCGGCAAATCGCGGCAGCTTAACCGATATTTCTGAACGATGCGCGCCAATAGATAAGGCCCTTCAATCATCGCAAACCCTGCACCAGGGCAGATGCGTGGCCCAGACGAAAATGACAAAAAGGCCTGACGCTGGCAGTCAGCAATCGGCATTTCTTGCCAACGCATGGGGTCAAATTCATCCGGACGTTCCCAGATCCTATTCTGCCGCTGCACATACCAAGGGCTAATTATGATCAAGCTATTTTTAGGCACGCGGCGGCCCCGAAACACTTCGCCCCTTTGCTTGACCTCGCGCACCATCATCGGCACGGGGGGATAAAGGCGCAGCGTCTCGCGAAATACATCACGGGTGAATGGCAGGTTTCGCATTGCGGCAAAGTCTTCTGAACCCGTCAGATGGGCGGCTTCTTGCGCCACTTGATCTTGAAACTGGGGATAGCGTGCCAGCAAATATAACGCCCAACTGAGCGCAGCAGCGCTGGTTTCATGGCCCGCAAGAAAGAAAATCATAACCTGATCGACCATTTCAGATAGGGAAAGCCGCGTGCCTGTTTCGGGATCTTGCGTGCTCAACAGCCGCGTCGCCAAGTCTTGCGGTGCGCGGCCTGCGGCAATCTGGTCTTGTCGTATATGGGTCAGATGCATGATCAAGCCTCTGATTTCAAGCGCCGACCTTTTCACCCGGCGATTTTGCCAAAATGGCAGCCAGCGCGGCGCGGGCACCAGCGCAGGCAGATTAGCAACCGGTTGTTGACGCTGATAGGTTCGAAAAGCGTCAAATACTTTGCTCGCGGTTTTATCTTCGATTGGAACAGAAAAAAGCGTGCGAAAAATCACATCTGCAGCCAATTTACTGGCCAATGGCTCTACATCGACCGTTCCGGGCGAAAGCTCGGCTAAGAACGCATCACCAGCGGCTTGAATGGCCGGAAAAGCCTGCTTAAGCCGCCCGCCCTCAAAGGCAGGGTTCACAATGCGCCGCTGCCGTTGCCAAGTGCTGCCCGTGGTTAAAAAAACACTGTCACCCAACAAAGAATATAAGCCCGTCGCAATCCGCGAAGATTTCGGAAAATCATCCGGGCGCTGCTGCAAAACAAGTTGGATTAAGGCCGGCTGGTTGATCAAAAAAGAATGAAAAAAAAGTGTTCGAAATTCGGCCATCCAAGCGCGATACAAATGATTGGGTTGCGCAGATAATATATCTTGGCGAAAGGCCTTTAAATATTTCAAAAAAGAATATTTTTCAGGTCTTGAATGGGGCTTTGGTGGCAGATCGATCACGCGATTTCTCGGTAGCGGTTATAGGCAATCTTTTGCACTTGTTTTGACGGCTTACGATTGCAGAAGCGTTTGCGCAAGGTGATCGGGCCGGCCGTAATTGCAAAGTAATCATAATGATGGGTCTCATCAAAGGCGCATAGATATTGAAAATGCAGCTTGAAAAATCGCCATCGCAAGCGCCGCCAACGCCTGGGGGACAGCGCCTGCGAAAAGGCCGCGGATAAAACCAAAGGGCCAGTTTGACCAGCCAATGGTAGCGCAGAAACCGCAACTGGATCGCAAAGGGAAAAAGAGCATCCATCACCCGGAGCCGTAATATCCACCCAGTAGATAGCAGTACTGCGCGAAATATCGTACAAATCACGCCGCAATTGGCCCGCATTGGGAAGAAAAGCCACCATGGGGATCACTTGACCAAGCGATAGAAACCCAACCGTAGCGGGGGCCTGATCGAAGGCGGCTGAGCGCTCAATCTGCGCCAAAGCGCTGATCGCGATATGCGCGCCAGATGAATGCCCCACCACCAATATTTCATCCCAATTTTCTTTGAGTGCTTTTTCGATGCGGGCGCTAAAGGCATTGATGCGCTGTAGCAAGGGCGCAGGATAAGCACCTCTTAACTGGGCGGAAAAGGCAAAATCCTGCATTAAATAATAGGCAAAAAAGATCCGGTCCAACGCCTTAAAACCGCGTAAAATAGCAATAAAAATGACGCTGGCGAAAGGCACGCTCAACCAAAAGCTGCTAAAATTCAAGCTCACAAGCCAAGCCGTAAAAAGTGCAATAAAAAGCTGGCTCAGCAGCATCACTACAGGATAAAGCGCGGCAATAACCGGCCCTTTGCGCATTTGAATCAAATCAAAAAAGGCGCGGCTATAAAGATAGATCCAGAGCGTTTGAAACAACGCCACATAGGTGCGCAAGATGCCGGCAGACATGGCGTGTTTGACAAGATCAGACCAGCCTAAAACGATAAAAGCGGCGAAGGTCCTCTGACCCTCAAACACAGAGTCCACGCCCCAATCTGCGCCCAAAGCGGGATCGGGTGGCAATTGAGAAATCTGATACCCAGCCAAGGCAGCTTGTCGCTTTGCTTCCTTGCGATACAATTCACGATAGCGACGCAGGGGAAAAGGATCAAACCCCGGTACGTAAAAAATCAATCGACGTGTAACGTCTTGTGCCTGCATTGCCCCATCCCTCCCAACGCGCAAAGCGCATTGCAACGATGAAAAGCCTATCCAAGCGCGCCAAGCGCAGGAAACCGCTCAAGCAACCAATAAGACAGATCGGAAAACCCACCTGTCAACATCAATAACCCGATGGTCCATAACAGCAGCCCCATGATCCGCTCGATCTGCTGCATATGCCGTTTCATCCAACCCAGCGTAACAGTCAATTTTGACAAAAAAGCGGCAACAAGCAAAAATGGCAGCCCCAAGCCCAAGGCGTAAACTGCCAATAAAATGGTGCCGCGGGCAATCGACGCCTCGCTGGCTGCCAAAGATAATATCGCGCCCAGTTGTGGCCCGATACAGGGCGTCCAGCCAAAGGCAAAGGCCAGCCCCAATATATATGCACCAAACGAAGATCCGCCGCGATCTCCTACATCAAAGCGCGCCTCACGATCCAAGAACCCAATTCGAATGACGCTTAAAAAATGCAGCCCAAAAAGCATGACCAAAAGCCCGGCCAGCGTATTGAAACTGCTTTGGTAACTTAAAAACAAAAGGCCAAAGGCTGATGCCGTAAAGCCCAAAAGTAAAAACACCGTCGACAATCCAAGGACAAAAAACAAAGCCGGCAATACAGCCGATTTAGAGGCAGATTTATCCGTCAATTCAGTCGCTGAAATTCCACTCATATATGCTAAATAGGGCGGAACGACTGGCAACACACAAGGGCTCAAAAAGGATAGAATGCCTGCCAGAAATGCAACCAACATTCCAGGCAGCAAACCCGCATCAATTATGTCAATTCCAAACATCAAACCCCCGCTTCTTGCGTTCCATCTAGGCCAGCATAGGGCTAATCACAAGTCAGTGGACTTCTTTAGAGTAAAATAATATCTCGGCCCCATGATTACAAAACTCGATACGAAGGGTCTTTTATGCCCTCTGCCCGTGTTAAAAGCCCGCAAAACGCTTTCTAAGCTTGCGCAGGGCGATATCCTTCATGTCTTTGCGACGGATCCAGCCGCGATTGTTGACATGCCGCATTATTGCGCAGAATCAGGCCATATTTTGTTGGATATCGAAGAGCAAAGTGACGGGGTTACCCTGTATAAAATCGAAAAAAACTGAGCCCGCCTGCCCCATTTTACGTGAGGCAGGCCCTTGTCTCAGCTTCCTCGCGACCACCAACCCCGCTTTTTGGGCTTGGGTTCGACGCTGGTTTCATCTGATGCCGCGCTAGAAGCTTTCAGCTCTGACACGGTTTCATTCGGCGCGCTCGGTGTTTCCACGCTGGCCTCAACGGCTTCACTTTGTTGAGCGGGCTGGGGTGCCTCAGCGGCGTCCTCTGCAGCAGAAGCAGCTTGCGCTTCAGCGGCCTGAAGCTCTGCCTCTTTTTGCTTTTTGGTTTTTCGTGGCGCCCGCTTTGGCTTTGGCTTCACCTCAGCTTCTTCTGGAGAATCCGACGGATCAGCGGTAGGGGCGGTACTGGCCACTAAATTGGCTGGATCTGCCTCAGGCTCGGCCTCAACACTCTTGGCAGCCCGCGGTTTACGGGTACGCTTGCGGGCAGGCTTTGGCTTCTCGTCTGTCGCGGTAGGTGCACTGTTCAAGTCTGCGCCTGCTTCACTGTCAACCGAGGCACTTTCGCCCTCTTTTAGCGTTGATTCACTGGTTTTTGCAGACGTA
>Ga0233402_1000979_pt1 | contig 10158 bp, 6 predicted proteins | sample 54DmetaG_FD_182705 | JGI IMG/M metagenome (GOLD analysis project Ga0233402, IMG submission 182705) | Seawater microbial communities from Monterey Bay, California, United States - 54D | ecosystem: Environmental > Aquatic > Marine > Coastal | place: USA: California | collected 2016-11-11 | reverse complement strand
CTATCACTTAATGTACCGTTTGTTGGAGTCCCTGGTGTTATAATTATCGTCTCATCATCTTCATCACTTTCATCATCAGTGGCTGTAAAAGTAATCGTACCTGTGGTGTCTCCTGCTGCAATTTTTATTGCCAGATTAAGTTGATATGAATATATTCCATATTCCGGATTTGCATTTATATAATTTGACAAAACTAAGTTGCCATTTGATAAGAAGGAAAAATCTTTAATTGCAACAATTTCTGAAGACAGCTCATAATCTAACTTAGATCCAATACCGGTTTCCAAATCAATTTCATGAACATGATAGCCGCCTGTGCCGTTGACAATTGCCTTAGCATAAAACCTGCCGTTATGGGTGTTATACTTACCTTGTTCAAGGTCTAATCCTTCACCATTTTGATTAACCATTTGAGGCTGCAAAACAAAATTATCATCAACAAGTTCATAAACATTGTTGTAAGTCTGAATCATGAAAACTCTATCATTTAAAAGTATTGGCTGTAAACCCCACATGTAGCCAGTATCTGAAAAAGTGTGAATTAGTTCAGGTTCATCATTCCCTGACTTTTTATATAATTTATAAATACTATTTTCGCTGTCAAAAGTATTGTACAGTATATTATCTCCTTCAATACTAAACTCTTTATCCATGAAATTGTTGGCGGGGAGAGTTGCTATTTCTGTTTCTATTACAGAAGATAAGTCTGTAATATCAATTTCATAGATAGAGTTTTGATTATACCTTGTGTAAATTGTATTCCCTTTAAGTTGAATATTTTCATAATTCCTAGATAATACTATATTTTCAGATGAGCCAGTTGAAGAATCATAAACTAACAAATCATTATTGTTCAAAAGCACATAACGCCCGTCTTGTAATATGTCAAAATATTCATAGCTGTTAATAAAATTGGCAATTAGCGTTTCATCTCCCAGCGCAGGGAAGTCTATGGCATAATCAATGTCCACTGTAGCTGATCCAGAAGTAGAAATTGGTAAGAAAATTTTTTCTGTTGACACAGCATCAAGAGACGCAGTCAATGTTAATGTAGAACCTTCGTTTAATATAGTATTGTCTGCTGCAATTGATATATTTTGTGAAAAAAAGATGTTCGAAGACATCAAGAACAAAAGCGTAAAGGAAAAGAAGTTTTTCATTGGATTAATTTTTATGCAATATAAAACAAAAAAAAAATTAAATCGGTACATTTATGGTACATATTTGCAAAACACATAGTCATTGTAATATATTCAAAATAAGGAATATTTAAAACACTAATAAAGGGGTTAAATTCCTTGAAAAAATATTAAGTTGAAGCTTTTTAGAATGTTATTTAAGCTCATGGTAAATTATTGAAATTTGCCTTATTTTGCTTATTTGTATATTTACAGAAATTAAATTGTTATGGAAAGAAAAAATCCTTTTGATTTTATCAAAAAGAGATTGTTAAAACTAGCCTTAACTTTATTTTCTGTTCTTGCCTATGGGCAAAACTGTGAAACTAGAGTCGAAAAAATATTTGATAATTTAATTGAGGGAATTGGAAATAAAAGCATCTACCCCCCTTCTCTTGAGTTTTCACTTGAAAAAAATAATGGCGTTTATCTTAGCGATAGCACTGTTACAATTGAAATAGAATTAATAGAGCTATTTTGTTATGATAAAAATTTTGATGATAAAATTGCTTATATATTGGCTCATGAATTGGCACATCACTATTTAAATCATTCATGGATGACCAACACAAGTCTTGGATATTCAAGTTCTATTGGAGAATTCATTGATGATAACAGTCCAATTTATTCAAAAAACCAAAGAAAGTTATCAGAGAGTCAGGCAGATCTTTTTGCGGGGTTTTATGGGATGATTTCTGGATATAATACTTTGGAATATGCAAAACAAACAATAGAAGCTGTGTATGAGGCCTATAATATTAGAAAAGAAATTCCAGGCTATCCAACTTTCAATGAAAGGCTTGAGATAATTGATTCTAAAATTGATATTGCAAATGATCTCGCTTCAATATTTGAAATTGGAAACATTTTATTGATTGGCAAAAATTATGAGCTTGCGAAATACTGTTATGAGTTTATTTTAAGAAATAATTTCAATTCAAGAGAAATATATAACAACTTAGGTTTGACCTACTTACAATATGGAGTTTCGATTTCTAATTCTCCTATAAATAGCCTTTTGTTTCCTGTAAGCTTAGATCAAACAACAAGGTTGGAGGTCAACAAAACTAGATCTAGCAAGTTTAACGAAGACCCAAAGGATATGTTTAGCTATTCTTTGAAACAGTTTAAAAATGCTCAACTTTTAGACTCAAAATACCAACTGGCAACACAGAACGCCATGGTTGCTGAGTTTTTACTATTGCCTGATTTTAAATCTAGAAATGAATTTCTTGAAAATCTAAAAAAATATGATTGGAAACTGGAACCAGAAATATTGGTTGACATGGACGTCATAAATATGATTATTGATGAAAAATCATCAAAAAAAATCAATAAAATAGCAAAAAAAGGAAGTATAATAAGCAAGTTGAACATATCAAAAACTTCAAAAAAGAACATATCAGATTATAATAATACACTCGAGAAACTTGGCTTGTCGTATGATGATTTAGTTTTTAATAATTTTAAGAAAATTGCTGATTCAAAATTGAAATCTTCATCTATTAATCAAATAAAAGTATTTCAAAACAAGGATCTTTATATTATAAAAATTCCAGATGACTTAATAAAAAAACAAAGCTTAACCACACAGGAGAAAAATAAATTTATTATTACCGACAGAGGTAAATACTTTTTATTTAATGCTGATTAATTACCACAAAAGAATTGTAAATAGTAAAATTGTAAACGCATAAACAGAATACACTAGACTATTCCATGTGGATTGAAAAAATGACAAAAATTCATATTTGCTATTTTGTAATATCATGACTAAAATATTAAAAATAACCATAAAAATAATGAGGTTGCTTACCGCATCTGCTTTTGTAAATATTTGCACATTTTCCAGACTCGAATCAACAAAGTAACGGTTACCTATTGCGCCAAAAATTGCACCAACTCCAAGTGAGACTTTAGATTCTAATTCCTTATATTTTGGAATTAGAAATATCATACATGATATAAAAAATGATAAAATTCCACCCATGAAAAGCTTTAAAAAAATCCAAGAGCCTTGTCGGTCTAAATTTAAAATGACTTCAAAAGTTTCTGTTACTAGTCCTCTTGTAACTTTAGGTGATATTTTTATGAGATCACTCTCATCAACGTTATAGGAGTAGTTGTATTCAATAGATTCAACATTAAAACCTTCCTTTAAGTTCTCCATAGACTTGTTGAATGTACTTTTGAAAACGTGACTGGGTCTAAGCCTAATTATTGAAGTGTCAACTTTGGTTATAAATTTTAACCTTAGTTTTTGAGTGTCAAATGGAAAGTTAGTCAAATTCCAATTGTGATCAAATGGTGCTTCTACAAGAGAAACACTTTTTAAAATAAAGTTATCGTAAAATAAATAGTCGTAATTTTCTTTTTGGTAGTAATTTGGTTGTGACTCTATATTGGTTGTAAAACTGTTTTCTTTTGTATGTAATCCAAAAAACTCCTCAGGCAAAAGATCAATGGTAACTCCTGCTTTGGTTGTGTATTGTGCGTTGTACTCTGAAAAGGAGCTTACAACCAATTTGCTAAAAAAATAATCTTTCTTTTCATCTAGCCCTTTTATATCTTTAATATCAATTGAAATATCAAAAATAATTGGCCATTTTAGACTATCGCCCTTGCCTAAATACTCTTCTGGGTAATATGGCTTACCGAAATACTTATAATCAATATCCTGTGCGTAGATAAACGATGAAGCCAAAAGAAAAAATAATACTCTAATCATTTTTTTGATTTTGATGAATTTCTACTTGAATTAGCTTTTCTAATTGATAATCTATCTCCAAGTTTCTTAAAATATTTTTTGGCTTCAAATTGTGTTTCAGTTATACTTTCATCACTTGCAAAACCAAGTTTATCTAAACTTTGAAGATTACCATCTACAGCATTGGCTGAAGAAATACCATCATTATCTAAGATAAGAAAAAAGCCAGTCATTTTAGCATTATCAAATTTGCCAATATAATAACTATTTTCTTCATTATTACTCAAAATACCGTAACCATTAACTCCGTTCAAAAGGTATTGACCTTCGTAAGTGTTGTAGTCGTTTACATCGTTTTTAAAGCTGAATCTTTTGTAGCTTTTTGTTTCTATAACTGCTGGGGTCAAATCCTTAATATTTTGATTTAACTCAAGAAAAAAAACTTCTTTAATAGACATTGCAAAGTCATCATATTTTAGCCACATATATCCATTATCACCATAATTTTTTCCCCAACTATTGACAATTCGAAATGCACCACCAAATTTGTTGTCGTTGTAACCAACCACGCAAAGAGCATGTCCTTCAACCCCATTAGTGTAATGATCAGGACTCCATAACCCATCACTTTTTACTCCGGATAAATTCCCTGAGGAATACGAAATCATTGAATTAACAAATTCAAAACCCGTTATTATTGGAGTGTTATTGCATAAGTTTTTTTTGATAATGTTAATTAAACTGTTTCTGGGCGTGTTTTTTGTTTCATAATAATACCATTTGTTTATACTATAAGGCGTAGTGTAACTTAAAGCATTTTTAATTTGAATTGGATCGATTTTAGCGCTGCTATCTGTATATGGTGGGTAGAATAGCTTCTTAGCTCCGACCTCAGATAAATTGTCGAGAACTGAAGACATAAACAATCCATTGTATCCGTTTTCTTTAACATTATTTTGAAATAAATAAATAAAATAAGGGTCAAAAGAGTGCGCATATTTCTCATTATAATCCGTAATTCCAAACTTTATATTATACATTGTGGATAAAGCATAATATAAAGAAGCAAAACCTACAGACGTATCACCATTTTGTTCTATTACTGGGGGAACAAATTTTTCAAGGCTATGAGATGAGGGTAGAGTGTCGCAAACTACTAACCATCCAGCAGGTACCTTTGGATACATAGCTTTTTTTTCTGTATTGCATAGTATCAAACCTTGACTAAAGGCTTGTGTTGATACAAATAGAAGCACAAATAGATTCTTTTTTATTGTATTAATAGCAATCATATTTTGATTAACTTTATAAATTATTATTTGAACAAATCTGATATTTCTTTTTCTTGAAAATGGTTTAAAAGATTTTTATGGTACGGCGAATCTTGATAAAAATACTTGTAAAGATCGTCTAAATAAGCATTTAATAAAAAGTTTTGACTGTTTCTGTTCTCTTCTTCAATAGACTTTAAGTCTTCACTCAACTCAAAGGGATTGTAGCAAAAGTTTGATGCGGAAGAAATGATTAATTTTATGTGTAAATTAACATATCTTAAAAACAAAATATCATCTTTGGCACCAAATTTTGTTGTTATTAAATTCTCCATTAGTTTCAAAGAAGTCAACAGCTCATAACTCCAAAAGATTTCACCATTGTTCTTTAATGAAGCCCCTCTAATAAGTTTGAGGTAATTTATAACCCAAACTCTATTTATGTAATTCAGTTTATATTCTCTCTCGTAGTCAAGTAACTTTTGTTTAAACGCACTGTCAGATGTGCTAAAAAAATCGCTGTTTTTAAGATAGCCATTGTAAAGTTTGTACAATAACTCATGACCAAATAAACTCCAATTGCTAAACAATTCTTTGTCTTCCAGAATTGTATAATTTTTTTTCTTTATTTCACTTTTTAAATAAAGAAAATTGTCACATGATGAAATTCTCCATCTATATGCCTCAGAAATAGTCTCTTTCCTTTTTTGAAATTTTTCAAAATCATCAGTTGGTAACAAATAATTCGTCTCTTGAACGAAAAAATTAGGCCTGAACTTCGATTTAACAACAAAGTTATTATAGTTCTCAATTTTTGTTTTTTGTTCAAATGAAATTTCACTAAACTTATCCAGCAATAATTCAACATATTTTCTTGAATTTATATACAACGAAATGTAATGAGATAAATCATCTTCGTTAAGCGTAGAGTAGAATACTCCTCTTGAAATTTGAGTTTCTAAGGCTAAAATGAAATATCCAAATGAAGTTAAATCAATATATCGATTATAATCAAAACTAGGCTCTTTAAAAAAATCATTATAGTCCCTAAATGTTTCATTAAGCTCTTCTAGTAACTCCTTAGAGTTTTTAGTATTTACATACACAATATGGTCAGCTTTCATTCGATCAACTTCAACTTTGATATCGGGATATTGTTTTTTAGTAAAGTTTACTAATTCTTTATTTTTTTCATTGATATCTATATAAAAATTGCTGTCAAATTTTGAAATTAAAGATCTCGATTCTTCCACAAGTATGCTGTTTAAATCATCGAAATCATCAACTAAAAAAAAATTTTCAGAGCAAGGATTAGTTCTCCAATCAAAATGTTCTTTTTTTAAAAACCAAAAATTTGATAATCCACTGTCCAAGAATTTCATATCAAAATCAATTTTTGGAAAAGTTAACAATTCTTCTAATGAAAAAAGGTTGTTATCAACAATATTAAAAGATGTCAAAAAAGCATTGTAAAGTGAAATGTAATAGGATTTGTCAATGTAAGGTTCATATTCTATTTTGTCATTACTCAACAGCAGTTTTAGATTATTGATAAATAAATTATATTCCTCAATTTGGAACGATTCTTTAAACTTTTCGTAGGTTATATCCGTACTACTCAAGTTCCTAATTTCAAGGGAGAAATATTTAGGAGCCTCAGCTGAGAGAGGACTAAAGACATAATCATTAATTAGTTTTTCTCTTAAATAAATTTCTTCCTTATATTTTTTTTGTAATCTATAAAAATTTGCAGATGTGTTAAGAATCTCGATGACTTCTTCTAGTCCTCCACTTTGTTTTTTAGTGTTACAAAAATTAATTATTTCTTCAATTGTTGAATCATACAATGAGAACGTTTTTTTTAGAATAAAAGATTTTCCAACGAGTTGAGTTGATTCTAAAGGTCTTTGTTGTCCATTTGTTTGATCTAAAACCTCAGCTCTAACATTCCTGAAAACTTGGTCAATAGAAATGTCATCGATTTTCATATTTCTAGATAAACTTGAAGTATAAATACTGTTATCCCCGTTCCCGTCGGGAGCAGTTTGTCCAGAGTCTGTTGAAAATGCTATAAGAGAACCTGTTGGGGGCTGTATTTTAGCAAGTCCTCTGCCGTTCAATGAGCGTGTATTATTCCAGCTGGATTCAAAAGGATTGTCTCTACATGCATCTAGAATAAGGATGTTAACCTGATTATCCTTAGATTTTAGAATTCTCATAATTTTTTCTACACTAACTGCATAATCAAGAACATCTTCTTCAGAAAAAAAATTTTCTTTTGTTGGAAGTAGAAAGTTTTCGTCGTCAATTTGAATTCCATGCCCAGCGTAATAAACAAAAGCCACATCATAATTTTCTCTTTTTGCTCCAAATTCTCTTATTGCATTTGTCATATCTCTTCGTGTTGCCAAATTTTCTTTTAATATGACATCAAATTCAAGAGAGTCTAATGTAGAGGCTATGAGTCTTGCATCGTTTACAGGATTGTTTAACTCCCCTTTTTCATAATTGGCATTCCCCATGACCAATGCAAGTCTTTTTTCTTTTTCTTGACTTAACAAGAAAAAGTGTGCAATTGAAAAAAATAAAATGAAAATATTTTTCATAATTAAATTGGCTTATACTTCAAATATATGAAATGTATCTCTAAAAATGATTGAGCTGGTGATTTGCTGTCATCATGATTACTACAAGCGAAGATTAATATAACAGAGAGTGCTAGTAATGTTCTCATCTAGGTATAAATTGGTAGAATATCAAACTTAAATAAAATAATCTACTAATTTAGTACAAATTTAGTACATTTAATAAAAGTTTATGCTTTACCAGCTTAAAAATAATGTCTCTCAAAAATGTGGTTTTAAAATTAAAAACCGTGGAGATTGTGTGCGGTTATCCAATATGATATTAATAGACTCAGGAATTGACCTAAGTTATAATACACTAAGGAGATTTTATGGAGTTGTAAAGGGTACAAAGCCAAACAGTCGTACGTTGAACACCCTTTCCATATATGTTGGTTATAGCTCTTATGTAGATTTTTGTGCGGCCTATCCTCAAAAGAAAAACTGGGACATTCATCAAAAGATTTACAATAGTATAGTGATTGATCCTAAATATGCATTGGAATTAATGAATGATGAGTTTATAAGTCCTGAAAGTTGTTTGGAATTGTTAATCACACTTATTGGTGGCCTGACTGTGGCAAAAAATGTTGAAATTTTAAAATTAGTTTTTAATTCTCCTTTACTAGATCCAAAGCGTTATAATTATTCAGAAATACTATATTTAGGAAATTGTGTGGGCCCTGTATTTAAGCAGATGGAAACACCAATTCAAGAGTTCATATCGACAAAATATTTTACGCCAACTATTTTTAATTCCTTTGTAGATATTTCAAGCTTGAATGGTAATTATGGCACTTATTGTAAAAATTTAGCTAATAAAACAACTAACAAAGAGCAAACACTTTTTACAGCTTGTATTATGGAGCTTCGTAAATTTTTAAATAATCAACCCGTAAGACTCGTTACATCAGCTCTAAACATAAAACAGATTCATCCAATTTTATATGGCCGATATAAGGGAGTTGAAATTTTGAAAAAGAACCTTAAACATAAAGAAATCTACACACAAAAGTTCATAAAAAAAATTGCGAAAAAGAAAAATAAAATTGATTATCTATATGAATTTCTATTTGCTTGCATTCTAGCTGGTGAGGTACAATTATTAAAATTTGTTCAAGAATCCACGGCACACTATAAAATTTCAAAACCCTACTATCAAGAGTACCACTACAGTTTGTTTGAATTACGAGATGCTATTGTAAAATTAAAATCTGGTGCAAATATCAGTAAGAAACTAATTAAACTTAAAAATGAAGCGCTGTTTAGAAATAGCTGTAGAGATTTCATTGAGCTATTCATTAGTATTTTAGATTATCATAATTCTGGCAAAAAGAGAGCTATACTGGATATTTACTTAGCCAAGGCAAGGCGCTTAAATTACCCCATTTTTGATGAAGCCTATTGTAGAAACTATTTTTCTAAATAAATGGCTGTAATAATTTGATAACATATCAATTTCACAGCTAGCCTTCAAAAAAGAAAACGATCTTAAAATCAATAGAGGGGTGTAGTTTTTGAGTCTTTTATTGAAATTTTTGGGATAAAATATGGGTTAAGAAATTCCCTAAAAATAAGTAACCCACTGAATACCAAGTACTTAGTGGGTTGTGTTGCTCCCCCTATTATTCAAAGTTGCAGCACGATTTCTTCTTTTGACGATCCACTCGCCTTGGACGATATCCAATTCTCCTTCCTCAAAAACACTTAAGTAACGAATGCAAACTTCCTCTAATTGTGAAGGAAGTGAGCGTTGGCAAGACATACTCTTTTGCAGTTAACGGTCTTTGTAAATAAACACAAACCTATCGGAAAACCTTTGCTAGCTAAATTTTATAGACGTTATTGTAAGTAGTGCTTCGTTTACTTGCTCAATTTCAGTATTCGAAATGCACCTTGAATTACCAACACAAAAACGATTGTTCCTATAATCAAGTCAGGTTTATTGGAACTCAACCAATTTACCAAAATTCCTGCAAATATTACTCCTAAATTGATAATCACGTCATTCGAGGTGAAAATCATACTTGCTTTCATATGTGCTTCTTCTTTGCTCTTTGACTTTTGCAAAATATAAAGACAAAACCCGTTTGCTATAAGTGCAAAAATCGAAACGATAATCATTGTCGAAAAATTGGGGAGTTTCTCGTCTCCGAAAAATCTTCTTAATACTTCTAAAAATCCAATAATCGCAAGTGTTATTTGAAAATATCCAGCAAGTTTTGCTATCCGTTTTTTCTTAATTAAAGTTCCCCCTACGGCAAACAAACTAATTCCGTAAACGAAACTGTCGGCAAGCATATCTAAACTGTCGGCAACAAGTCCCATTGACTTAGAGATAATTCCTGTTGTTATTTCAATTATGAAAAACGTAAAAT
>Ga0233402_1000969_pt1 | contig 10238 bp, 9 predicted proteins | sample 54DmetaG_FD_182705 | JGI IMG/M metagenome (GOLD analysis project Ga0233402, IMG submission 182705) | Seawater microbial communities from Monterey Bay, California, United States - 54D | ecosystem: Environmental > Aquatic > Marine > Coastal | place: USA: California | collected 2016-11-11 | reverse complement strand
CATCACGCCATTTATGCAAGATCAATGGACAGGATATCAACGCGCCAAGCAAAAAGACATGCTTGAGCCTTTTGACACCTCCATTGAACTCAAAAAGCTGGATGCCATAGCAGCTACCCTTACGGAACTTCCTTCAGACAAAAAATTCTTGCGCAAAACAGAGCGTTTGGTAAAAGACCGCAAGGCCATGTATTTTGAGCGCAATCAATTGGATTGGGCTATGGGTGAGTTATTGGCTTATGGCGCCTTACTTTCAGAAGGGCATGATGTGCGAATTTCTGGACAGGATGTTGAGCGCGGTACCTTTTCACATCGACATGCGGTAATGAAAGTCGAAGATTCTGAAGAAGAGGTGGTGCTTTTAAACAGCCTAAACAAATCCCAAGGACGCTTTAATATCTTCAACTCTTCCCTATCCGAATATGGTGTTATGGGCTACGATTATGGCTTTGCCATGGCCAGTCCAAATGCCCTGACCATTTGGGAAGCGCAGTTTGGAGACTTTAGTAATGGCGCACAAATTATGATTGACCAATACCTGTCTTCTGCCGAAGACAAATGGAAAATGCAGAACGGCTTGGTGTTGTTCCTTCCACACGGGTATGAAGGGCAGGGTGCAGAGCACTCCTCAGCACGAATGGAGCGCTATTTACAGCTTTGTGCTAAAGACAATATGTTTGTGGCTGATGTAACCACGCCAGCCAACTTATTCCATATGTTACGCCGACAGCTTAAATCATCATATAGAAAACCATTGGTCGTATTTACGCCAAAAAGTTTGTTGCGACACCCGATGGCCGTTTCTTCAAAAGAAGCCTTGGCAACAGGCGAGTTTATGCCCTTGATTGACGATGAAAGCGTTCAGGCAAAAGCCGTAAAAACATTGGTGTTATGTACCGGTAAGTTTTACTACGACTTGCTCGACGCTCGGACAGCTAAAAAACGCCATGATGTAGCCCTTGTAAGGTTAGAACAACTCTTTCCTTTGCCAAAAAGAGAATTAGAAGCGCTTTTTGCCAAGTATGCCGATGCCGAATTGGTTTGGGCACAAGAAGAGCCGCGGAACATGGGTGCTTATGGACATTTGCTGTTGCACTTGCCTCAAGCACGCGATTTTCGTGTTGCTTCGCGCCGTTTTTATGGTGCGCCTGCAGCGGGCAGTTCAACACGATCTAAGCGAAGACATCAAGAAATTATTGAGTACGTATTTGATAAAACCAAAGACAATATGCGCTAGTGCGCCAAAACAGGAGTTATGATTTTAGAAATGAAAGTGCCCTCTCCGGGCGAATCCATATCGGAAGTAGAAATAGCCGAATGGTTAGTTAGTGATGGGGATTATGTAGAAAAAGATCAAACCATTGCTGAAGTTGATTCGGACAAGGCTACCCTTGAGCTCCCCGCAGAACAAAGTGGGATCATTACACTCAAGGCAGAAGAAGGAGACGCCATTGCCGTGGGTGCCGTAGTGTGCCATATAGACACTGCTGCAGTAAAGCCAGCAGGACAGGATGCAAAAGCGGTCCCAGCCAAGGCACCTATTTCACAAAATACGGCAACAGCCGCCCCTGCTCAAACAAGCTATGCTACTGGAACAGCTTCTCCAGCAGCACGAAAAATTATTGCTGAAAAAGGCATAGATACCGCAGCCATTACAGGCACTGGTCGTGATGGGCGTATTACAAAAGAAGACGCTATAAATGCTGTTCCATCAATGGGAACTCCTGCAGGCGACAGACCCACCTCGCGTAAAAAAATGTCCATGCTACGACGAAAAGTAGCAGAACGCTTAGTAGCTGCTAAAAACGAAACGGCCATGCTCACCACATTCAATGAGGTTAATATGTCGCCTATTTTTGCCTTGCGTAACGATTATAAAGAAGCCTTTAAAGCAAAGCACGACGTTGGACTTGGGTTTATGAGTTTTTTCACAAAAGCCGTAGTGCGTGCCCTCAAAGAATTCCCAGACGTAAATTCCATGATTGATGGCAACGAACAAATCTTGCATGACTATTGTGATATCAGTGTTGCCGTTTCAGGGCCTAAAGGACTTATGGTACCTGTAGTTCGAGGTGCAGAAGCCATGAATTTTAAAGAAATTGAAACTGAAATTAAGCGTTTGGCCATTCGTGCTCGTGATGGACAAATCACGGTTGATGAAATGACAGGCGGAACCTTTACCATTTCAAATGGCGGGGTTTTTGGTTCTATGCTTTCGACGCCAATTATCAATCCACCGCAGTCGGCAATTTTGGGGATGCACAATATCCTCCAACGTCCAATTGCAGTTGATGGAAAAGTTGAAATTCACCCGATGATGTATGTGGCTCTTTCTTATGATCACCGCATTATTGATGGGCGTGAGAGTGTAGGCTTTTTGGTAGCAGTTAAAGAAGCACTAGAAGATCCTGTTGCACTGCTTATGGATGGCGATGCTAAAAAAGCATTGGAACTTTAACCGTTAATCGCCACTACTTGCTCCACCTTTCCGGGAAGCATTTCGCGCATCATGGTTTCGATGCCATTCTTTAGTGTGAAAGTAGACGATGGACATCCACTACAAGCCCCCTGCAAAACCACATGTACGGCCTTGGCTTCTTCATCAAACGATTGAAACACAATATTCCCACCATCGGATGCTACGGCTGGCTTGATGTACTCATCCAAGATACGCACGATTTCCTGTTCCGTTGGGCTGTAGTTGACTTCCGCATTTGCTGTTTCCTCAGAAACTGGGCTAAATCCAGGAGACAAAACAGGCTTATTTTCTGCAATGTATTCTCGTATAAAAGTGCGCACCTGTTGAACCACTTCTTCCCACGTTGAAATATCATATTTAGTAATGGACACAAAGTTTTCGTCCATATAAACCTCTTTGACAAAAGGGAAGTGGAACAAGGCTTGGGCTAGAGGTGCCTCTTTGGTTGTGTCAATGGAAGTAAATTCCACACTGGCAGGCACTAGCTTTTTGTTTGCTACAAACTTCATAACAGCAGGGTTGGGGGTACTTTCGGCATAAACACTAGCCGGAGCTGCTTTTTTCGTTTTGGTGATTTCACCTCCGTCAGCAAGATATTTTTCAAGTTGCTCAAGTACTTCATCTTGTACATCGCTCCATTCCACAATAGGAAAACGCTCCAAGGTTAATTGGGTGCCGTTGAGCGTTACAGCCTTGACAAACGGCAAGTAAAACAATTGCTGCGCTAAGGGAACTTCAGCAGCTTCTGAAACATTATTAAACGCATAGGCACGCTCAACAAGTGGGGTTTCGGTACTAAAAACGAGTAAATCTGGATTGTCAGACGGCAAAATGCGAAATCGGCTCATAGACTTTTTATGCAAAAATACGTATTAGAACTGTAGTAGCGTGCACACAGTAGATTTTTGTATTTTGCAGTATGCTAATCAAAACCATCTTGGGCCACACGCCTTCTTATGGCGAAAATTGTTTTTTTGCTGACAACGCTACCCTCATTGGAGATGTGGTTATGGGCGATTCTTGTTCGGTTTGGTTTCAGGCAGTAGTCCGTGGCGATGTACACCGTATTCGCATAGGGAACCGTGTCAATATCCAAGACGGGGCTGTTATTCACGCGACCTATAAGACTGCTCCCACTACCATTGGAAATAATGTGTCTATTGGGCACAATGCCATTGTACACGGATGCACCATTCACGATAACGTATTGGTTGGAATGGGAGCAATCATTATGGATGATGCTGTTGTGGAATCCAACTGCATTATTGCCGCTGGGGCGGTAGTGACCAAAAATACCACAGTACCATCTGGAACGGTGTTTGGAGGTATGCCTGCCAAAAAGATTAAAGACACCTCACCCGAACTGATCTCAGGAGAAATAGCACGTATTGCAAAAAATTACAGCTTGTACGCAAGCTGGTTTAAGGACTAAATTTCCACTTCACTTACTTGCTCAACACCAAAAGATTTCCAGACGTCAAATTCCGGAGAAGTAGTGCTGTAATAGCTGGTAGTACCTCCGCTCGAATTGTGGAGGTTGTGTAAGTCTAGTAGTCTATGCGTTTGTTTGGCAACCGCAGTGCTGCAATCCACAATGGTTACATGTTCTGGCAGTATTTTTTTTAGGGTATGCGTTAGAAAAGGGTAGTGGGTACACCCAAGGACCAAGTGGTCAATGGGTTTTTCTAGCATAGGGGATAGGATTTCTCGCAGTTGTTTTTCAGTTGCTTCGCTAGCTTCCTTGCCTTTTTCCACCAAAGCAACCAATCCGTGCCCCACTTGACTGATTACTTCGAGGCCTTGGGTATAATCTTGTGACGTTGTTTGAAAAAGCGTACTGGTAAGCGTTCCAGCAGTTGCCAATACACCTATAACACCCGTCTGACTGCCAAGTGCTGCTGGCTTAATGGCAGGTTCAATGCCCACAAAAGGCATCGAAAAGTGCGTCCTAAGGTGCGCAATGGCATTGGTTGTAGCCGTGTTACAGGCCACTACGATTAGTTTACAATCTTGAGCGACCAACCAATTGGTGATGGCTACGGCACGTGCTGTAATGGTTTCTTTCGATTTTTCTCCATAGGGGGTATAGGCTTGGTCGGCGACATATATAAAGTCCTCATCGGGGAGCATTTCTTTAAGTGCATTAAGCACAGATAATCCACCTACTCCAGAATCAAAAACACCAATGGGTTTAGAACGCATGCTTAAAAATAAAAAAACTGCCTCGAAAGGAGGCAGTTTTTTAGCGATAATATGTTATAACAGGTTTAGATGCCCAGGGCTTTCTTAACGTCAGGCGCAAGGTCTTTGCCTTCAGCCATCAATAATGCACCACCAAGACTTGCATCAACTACGTAGTCAAAACCTTGTGCTTTGGCAACTTCTTGCACCTTAGCACGCGCATTTTCAATGATAGGACGCAACAGGTCTGCTTGCTTCTTTTGAATGTCTTGAGAAGCCGTTTGACGGAACTGTTGGATGTTTTGCTCCATACCAGCTAGTTCTTGTTGACGAGCCTGATTGGTTACGTCTGTTTGATTTTCAGCTTCAGCAGAATACGTTTGCAACTTGGTTTGGTATTCTTTTATAGAAGCTTCGATTTCCGTTTGGTAATCTTTTTCTAGTTTTTGTACTTCTTCTTGCGCAGCAATTACACTTGGCATTTCGCTTATGAGCTTTTGGAAGTCTAGGTGTGCCACTTTACTTTGTGCATAAGTTGCACTGCTAAGCATTAATATTACAGTTAGTAATAGAGTAGATAAATATTTCATTGTATTGAGTTAATTAAGTGTTACTTTTTTTGTTGTGCTTGTTTGCGTTTTTCTTCAAATTCTTTTTTTCTTCTTTCAAGTTCTTCTAGCCGTTCTTTTTTACGTTTGGCTAGCGCCTCTTCTTTTTCTTTTTTCTTACGTGCGACTTCGGCTTCACGTTCTTGCTTTCTACGCTCGAGTTCAGCTTTCTTTGCCGCTTGTTTTTCTTCTGAGGTTAGGTCGGAAGTTGCCTCTTTTTTGGCTTTACCTCCCGATCTTTTAGCCTCTTTTTTACGCTGACGCTCAGCTTTTCTTTCTTCAAGAAGCTTTAGGCGTTCGGCCTTTTGCTGCTCTATTTTTTTCTTTCTCTCGTCTAAAGATGGATTTGAGCGTTCTTTGCGTTCTTCTTTTTTGGTTTCTGCCAAAAAAGCTTGTGCTTTTTTCTTGTCTTCAATTTCTAAGTATCGAATAACAAGGTCGCTAATATCGTATTTTTTTTCAGAATGTAACACAAGAATATCAGCAGTACTATCAAAAACATAATTTAGTTTTCGGTCAGCAGCAATTTCTCTTATGGCTGTCAGTATTTCATCCTGGGCGGGTTGTGCTAATAACAGCTTTTGTTTAATCCAATCGCCCTCAACTCCAAAACGTTGCTCAACGTATTGATCTAGTTTGTCCTGTTCAAAGGCAATATCATCTTCGCGTTCTTCAGCGATTTCTTCTGTGAGCAACGGTCTCTCGATTTCAAGGGCCTTTCTTTGCTCATCTAATTCTTTTTGCTTTGTGTCAATTTCGTTACGCCATGATACAATTTTGGCTTCCAAGTCTTGACTAGATTCAGAGAAGCCGCTATGTGCTGCTAAAACCTTGTCTATATCCAAAAATCCTATCCTCACATTGCGTTGCGCATATGTAAGACCTGTTACAAAAAAGCATAACATCAAGGACCAAAAAAAACGCATTTGCTTCTTTGTTAGAATTGTTGCCCTATTATAAAGTGTGTTTCCCATCCGTTGGGGTTTAAGTCATTTGGCATTTCGCTATCAAACCCATATCCAAAATCTATGCCTAACAATCCAAAAGCGGGCATAAAAATCCGGACACCAAAGCCTGCTGAGCGCTTACTATTAAACGGATTAAACTCTCGAAAATTGTCATAACCATTACCCGCTTCTAAAAAACTTAACGCGTAAATAGATGCACTTGGTTTTAATGTTATGGGGTAACGCAGTTCAAGTGAGAATTTATTGTAAACCGTTGAGCCATCTCTGCTAGATAGCGATTGGTTTTCATAACCTCTAAGCGCAATCGTTTCTCTTCCGTCCATGGCATATTGTTGTAGCCCATCGCCCCCTAAGAAATAGCGTTCAAAGGGAATATTACCTCTTTCGGGATTGTATGCTCCTAAAAAACCAAATTCGGCATGAGTGCGCAATATTAATTTATCAATTATGCGGGTATACCAAGTACCTTCAAAATTTAATTTATAATACTCTAACCACTTAAAGCGTTCTTGATCAATTTTAGCTTGGTCAGGATTGCCATTTGCATCTTGATACGCAGCTAAGTTTTTCAAATTGCCATAATCCATATTATTTACCAATGAATATGGGAAAGTGAGTTTAGCACCTATCGTAAATGAAGAGCCGCCAACGGGAAATATGGGATTTGTATAGGTGTTATTTCTAGATAAGGCTATGGCGTAAAACAGGTTGTTTGAAACCCCATCTCCGAAAGTAAACAACCCTGTATAATAGTTGTTTAAGTCAAAGTATTGGTAACCTATTGTTTGAGAAAGCGTAAAGTAATCATCAGGAACCTGAAGGCGTTTGGCCAAACCAAAGTTGATACCTCGAATTTTAAAATATTGAGATTTATCTGCCAACCCTGTCATATAGTTATAGCGGTACTGGGTTGTTTGTGAAATAGAGGTCGAAAAACGCACAGGCTGTTCTCCACCTAGCCATGGTTCTGAAAACGAGAAGCTGTACGTTTCAAAGAAGCGACTCGCTTGAAGACGCAGCGCCAACTGTTGTCCGTCACCCATAGGCACTGGCTTATATTCTTTCTTGTTAAAAATGTTGCGCATGGAAAAGTTATTAAACGAAAGCCCTAGGGTTCCAATAAATCCACCGCCACCATAACCACCTTGTAGTTCAATTTGGCTAGCCCCTTTTTCTACCAAGCCGTATTCAATATCAACAGTCCCGGCGTTGGGGTCCACATCCTTAAAGTCAGGTGATATTTGCTCAGGATCAAAAAAGCCCAATTGCCCTAACTCACGAACCGAGCGTACCACTTTATCTTTGCTGTAGAGTTCGCCCGGGCGAGTGCGAATTTCTCTGTAAATAACGTGGTCATTTGTTCTGTCGTTACCTCGAACACTAATCCTATTAAAATAGGCAGGCTTGCCTTCGGTAATACGAATTTCAAAGTTGATGGTGTCATTTGCAGCACTTACCTCAACAGGATTTATGCTGGAGAATAAGTAACCGTTGTTTTGGTATAGGTTTGTGAGGTCTTCACCATCTGGTTTGGTTTGATCTGCAATACGCTTACGCAACAACACCCCATTGTAAGTATCACCAGATTTTATACCCAGTACTCTTCTAAGTTGTGCGTCACTATAAACGGAATTACCAATAAAATCAACATCGCCGAAGTAATACTTGTCGCCTTCTTGAACGTTGATAACAACATCAATCTTGTTGTCGTCTATATTGATGCTGTCGGAAAGGATTCGGGCATCTCGATAGCCTTTTTCTTTGTAGAAATCCAGCAGTTTCTTGAGGTCTTCTTCATAATCAGCCTCAATATACTTTGAACGTTTCCAAAAGCGGCCTGGGAATTCTAACCTTGTATTTTTAATTTTTTTACGAAGTTTTTTGGATTTATAAACTTCATTGCCCTTAAAAGTAATGGAGCGTACCTTTACACGATCACCTCGATCAACAGAAACCAACATTTTTTGATTGTTCACAGCTGTCGTATCGGCCTTGGTGTCTATGGTTACTTTGGTGTTTAAAAAACCTTCTTTTTTGTATTTGTTTTCAATGTAGTTTTTGGTAGTAGAAAGGAAGTTCTTACTGAGTTTTTTTCCTTTTTTAATGTCTGTGTCTTTGACAATAGTCTCGATTTTACCTTTTTTGATCCCTTTGATGGTGTAGTCAGAAAGCGTGGGTAATTCTTGAATGTAAAGTTCCAAATCGACTACTTCACCATCAATATTTGTGATAAAAAACTCAATATCACTAAAAAGCTCAAGCTTCCATAATTTATTAATGGTAGCGCTAATTTCTTCGCCAGGAATTTGAATGCGTTGGCCTTTTTTAAGACCGGTATATGCCACAACCGTTTGTGGGCTAAAACTTTTTACGCCAGTAACATTAATTTCTCCAAGTTCATAAAACTTACCTTTATCATAGGCATTTTCTTGCGCGTTGGCTTGATTGAAACCAAACAGCACAATACACAAAATAAGGGGGAGGAGTAAACAGTTACGTAAGTTGCTCGCTTGTTTTTCCAAATCTACGTTCTCTTTTTAGATAACTATTAATTGCTTGGTGAAGCTCATACTCATCGAACTCTGGCCACATTACATCTGTAAAGTATAGTTCGGCGTAAGCAATTTGCCATAAAAGAAAATTACTTATACGAACTTCGCCACTGGTGCGGATGAGTAAATCTACATCAGGCAAATGTTGCGTGTAAAGATGCTCATTTATTATGGTTTCATCAATACTTTCAACGTTAATTATGCTATTTTTAACTTTTTTGCTAATATCAATAACAGCTTGCTTGATTTCCTCACGTGCACCATAGCTAAGTGCTAAGGTTAAATTTGTACCCGTATTGCTTTGTGTCTTTTCAATTACTTCTACTAGTTCCTCACGCACTTTTTTAGGTAGTTTGTCCAAAGAGCCAATAGCCGAGAGGCGAATGTTATTCTTTGTCATTTGTCTTAATTCGCGACGAAGATTTCGTACCAAAAGTGACATAAGCGTGGAAACTTCTGTCTTTGGACGGTTCCAGTTTTCAGTAGAAAAGGCATAAAGCGTAAGGTGTTTAATTCCCAATTTTGCAGCTGCTTCGACTGTTTTTCGCACTGCTTTTGCGCCTGCCTCGTGACCACGCAATCGATTTTTACCTTGCTGTTGTGCCCAACGTCCATTACCGTCCATAATAACAGCAATGTGTTGCGGCAATTCATCCGTATTAAGTTCTTGTAAGTTCATTTTCTTAATCTCTACAACATGGAAGTCTCCCAAAGCCGTAAGTTATTGAAATCCCTGTAAACACAAGCCAATCATTGCTTAAACTTGTTGAAAATTGTTTGGCGGAAGGGTTTTTTTCGAGATCAGGGGAGCTACCATCTAAATTATCGCTTAAGGTAAATTGGGGTCGCACTTCTGCAGCCAAAATCAATGATTTGCCAAAGTTAAACTTCACACCTACTCCGAAAGGCATACCAATAGTTACTACTTTTCCTGAAGTACTAGATGATGTTTTAATAGGATCAAAAAAGATATTTTCTACAATTACACGGTTTACACCTGCATGAATGTAGGGGGTCCATGAAAACCCAAACGCACCAACGGGAAGCTTTACATAATTAATTTCAATCGCAGCACCTAGACTGGAATAGTTGTTGGCAAAGGAGTATCCTCGCCTCAAGCGATCTAATTCTGATGCATTTAGGTCATTTCCACTTAATTTCCCTCTGCTATAGATAGCACGAAGCCCAATCCGCTCATTGTAATTGCGTTTATAAATAAGACCTATTTCAAGATGTCTAGGCTGAATGTATTGGGTACTTCCTATTTCACCAACATAATTTACACCACCAAAAGTGACGCCAATCTCATGTCGTTGCGCAGTGCTAAAACTACTCACAAGACCAAATAATGCAATCCAAAACCAATTATGACTAATGTTCATCTTATTTAATGAAAACTGTAATAACACGTGATTTATTGTTAGTTGCGTTTATCTTGTCCCCAAAGCAG
>Ga0233402_1000954_pt1 | contig 10329 bp, 8 predicted proteins | sample 54DmetaG_FD_182705 | JGI IMG/M metagenome (GOLD analysis project Ga0233402, IMG submission 182705) | Seawater microbial communities from Monterey Bay, California, United States - 54D | ecosystem: Environmental > Aquatic > Marine > Coastal | place: USA: California | collected 2016-11-11 | reverse complement strand
TCCTATTGGTGCCTCTGCGCCGCAAGCTGCTGGAGTTATTCATACTGATTTTGAAAAAGGATTTATTCGTGCCGAAGTTATTGCTTACAATGACTATGTTGATTTTGGAAGTGAATTAAAGGTTAAAGAGGCTGGGAAAATGCGCGTAGAAGGAAAAAACTATGTCGTCAAGGATGGAGATGTGGTTCATTTCTTGTTTAATGTTTAAGGAAATTTCTTTCTTTTTGAACATAAAATGTTCTCAACAATACTTCTTTTTTTTTGTTAATTATTTTGTGTTTTAAAGGTTTTATTTTTTAAATCGTTGTGCTATATTAGCACTTCATCTGACCAATTTTTATGGCCCAAAATACCAGCTATACAGAAGATAACATTAGATCCCTCGATTGGAAGGAGCATATCCGTATGCGTCCGGGTATGTATATTGGTAAACTAGGTGATGGTTCCTCTGCTGATGATGGAATATACATTCTACTTAAAGAGGTTTTAGACAACTCTATAGACGAATTCGTCATGGGGGCGGGAAAGTCTATCGAGATTTCTATTCAAGGAAATAAAGTTATTGTACGGGATTATGGTCGTGGTATACCCTTAGGTAAAGTAGTCGATGTGGTTTCTAAAATGAATACTGGAGGGAAGTACGATTCCAGAGCATTTAAGAAATCTGTTGGGCTCAACGGAGTAGGGACTAAAGCCGTCAATGCTTTGTCCACTTATTTTCGTGTCGAATCTAATCGAGACGGAAAGTCTGCCTCAGCTGAATTTGAATCTGGGGTATTGACTCAAGAAGAAATTTTGGAGGACACTACACGCCGAAAAGGCACAAAGGTCTCATTCGTTCCTGACCCCTCTATTTTTAAAAATTATAAATATAGAAATGAGTATGTGGCCCGTATGCTCAAAAATTATGTATACCTCAATCCAGGACTTACTATAAGTTTTAACGGAGAGAAGTTTTTTAGTGAAAATGGATTAAAAGATTTACTTGAAGATAATACCAAACAAGAAGATCGTCTTTACCCTACAATCCATCTTCGTGCCGATGACATTGAAGTGGCCCTAACACACAGTAAAACTCAATACAGTGAAGAATATCATTCTTTCGTTAACGGACAAAATACAACTCAAGGTGGAACACACTTGGCCGCTTTTAGGGAAGCATTTGTAAAAACCATTCGCGACTTTTTTGGCAAAAGCTATGATGCTTCTGACATTAGAAAATCTATCATATCTGCGATTGCTGTAAAAGTAATGGAGCCCGTTTTTGAAAGTCAGACCAAAACTAAATTAGGGTCAACGGATATGGGTGGTGGACTGCCTACCGTGCGAACATTTATCAACGATTTTGTTAAAACACAACTCGACAATTACCTACACAAGAACCCTGATACTGCGGAAGCAATTCAGCGAAAAATTTTGCAAGCAGAGCGCGAACGCAAGGAGCTCTCAGGAATTCGTAAAATAGCTAAAGAACGCGCTAAAAAAGCGAGCTTACACAATAAAAAATTACGCGACTGCCGCGTACATTTCGGCGATGCAAAAAACAATAGAAACTTAGAAACAACGCTCTTCATTACTGAGGGTGATTCAGCATCGGGAAGCATCACAAAATCACGAGATGTGAATACTCAAGCTGTATTTAGCTTAAAGGGAAAACCACTTAACTGCTATGGTTTAACCAAAAAAATTGTTTATGAAAATGAGGAGTTTAATTTACTACAAGCAGCCCTAAATATCGAAGAATCAATAGAAGATTTGCGTTACAACAATATCGTCATAGCTACTGATGCTGACGTTGATGGTATGCATATTCGGCTACTGTTAATTACATTCTTTTTACAGTTTTTCCCTGAACTTATAAAAGAAGGGCATTTGTATATTTTACAAACGCCACTTTTTAGGGTACGTAATAAAAAAGAAACCATTTACTGTTATTCCGAACAAGAGCGTGTAGACGCGATTCAAAAGCTAAGACCAAAACCCGAGATTACTCGATTCAAAGGCTTAGGTGAAATTTCTCCAAATGAGTTTAAATATTTTATTGGTGAAGATATTCGTTTGGACCCTGTGATGTTAGATACAGATAAGTCCATAAGTGAGTTGTTGTCATTTTACATGGGTAAAAACACCCCTGAACGTCAGAAATTTATTATTGATAACCTCAAGGTCGAATTAGACCTTATTGAGCCCGTAAATCCATCCTAGATGATTGAAGATCAAGGACATATACCAGAAGAAGATCATACACAAGGACAAGAAACCATTACTAGGGTCACAGGGATGTATAAAGACTGGTTTTTGGATTATGCTTCTTATGTGATCTTAGAACGTGCTGTACCTGCGATTGAAGATGGATTTAAACCTGTTCAACGCCGTATTTTACATTCCATGAAAGATCTTGATGATGGGCGCTACAATAAAGTGGCTAACATCGTTGGACACACGATGCAATACCATCCTCATGGAGACGCCAGTATAGCTGATGCCATGGTTCAAATCGGCCAAAAAGATTTATTAATTGACACACAAGGAAACTGGGGAAATATTTTGACTGGTGATAGAGCTGCAGCTTCGCGATACATCGAAGCTCGTCTTTCAAAATTTGCACTTGATGTTGTTTTTAATCCAAAAACTACAGAATGGCAGGCCTCTTACGATGGTCGCCGTAAAGAGCCCATCAATTTACCCGTAAAATTCCCATTGCTTTTGGCACAAGGTGCTGAAGGTATTGCGGTTGGCCTTTCAACGAAAGTTTTACCGCATAACTTTATTGAACTTATAGAGGCTTCAATCAAGCACTTACAAGGAAAGCGCTTTACCATAGTTCCTGATTTTGCTACTGGAGGAATAGCGGATTTTTCAAATTATAATGACGGCCTACGTGGAGGTAAAGTTCGTTGTAGAGCCCGTATTGGACAGTTGAATAAAAACACACTTGTCATTACCGAGGTTCCGTTTGGGACAACTACATCTTCCTTGATCGATTCCATCCTCAAAGCTAATGATAAAGGTAAAATAAAAATCAAAAAAATTGAGGATAATACAGCAGCTGAAGTTGAGATTCTCATTCATTTACCATCTGGTATTTCACCAGACAAAACAATAGATGCTTTGTTTGCATTCACTAATTGTGAGACATCGATATCGCCTTTAGGTTGTGTCATAGAAGACAATAAGCCTTTGTTCGTTGGGGTGTCGGAAATGCTACGCCATTCGACCAATCTTACGGTAGAGTTATTAAAGCTAGAGCTAGAAATTAGACTCAATGAATTGGAGGAGCAGTGGCACTTTGCATCTTTAGAACGTATATTCATCGAAAATAGAATTTATCGCGACATAGAAGATGAAGAAACATGGGAAGGAGTTATTTCAGCAATTGACAAAGGACTACAACCTTATATTCAACACCTTAAGCGTGCCATTACAACAGATGATATTACTCGGCTTACAGAAATTAGAATTAAAAGAATTTCAAAGTTTGACATTGATAAAGCTCAGCAAAAAATTGAAGCTTTAGAAGATCAAATTGAAGAAACTAAAGGATATTTAGCCACAATCATCGATTATGCAATTGCTTACTTCAAGCGCTTGAAAGCCGATTATGGCAAGGGGAAGGAACGAAAAACTGAAATTAAAGTTTTTGCTGATGTAGATGCAACTAAAGTTGTGATCAGAAACACGAAGCTTTACGTAAATAGAGAAGAAGGTTTTGTAGGAACAGGGATGCGCCGAGAGGAATACGTCTGTGACTGCAGTGATATTGATGATATTATTGTGTTTACAAAAGCTGGAAAAATGATGGTCACCAAAGTAGATACCAAAACTTTTGTGGGTAAAAATATCATTCATGTGTCGGTATTCAAGAAGAAAGACACGCGGACTATATATAATATGATTTACAAGGATGGTAAAGGTGGTGCATCGTATATAAAGCGCTTTGCAGTGACTTCAATTACCCGTGATCGAGAATATGACCTAACTAAAGGAAAGCCACAAACAAATGTGCTGTACTTTTCGGCAAATCCAAATGGTGAGGCTGAAATTGTTTCTGTTTTATTACGTCAAGTAGGCAGTATTAAAAAATTGAAATGGGATGTTGACTTTTCAGATATCTCTATCAAGGGGCGTGCTAGTAAAGGAAATATTGTAACTAAGCACGCTGTTAAGCGCATCGAATTAAAAGAAAAGGGGATGAGCACCCTCAAACCTCGTAAGATTTGGTTTGACGATACTATACAACGTTTGAATGTTGATGGTCGTGGCGATTTGATAGGTGAGTTTAGAGGTGAGGACCGCTTATTGGTAATTACACAGTCTGGGCTGATTAAAACAATTGTCCCAGAAATCACAACGCATTTTAGTGATGATATGATTGTGCTCGAAAAATGGATACCTTCCAAACCAATATCTGCTATTTATTATGATGGAGCCAAAGAAAAGTACTTTGTAAAGCGTTTTCTGATTGAAAATGAAAGTAAAGAAGAAGTTTTTATTTCTGCCCATGCCTCCAGTGCCTTAGAAATTGTAAGTACAGATTGGCGTCCAATGGCAGAGCTTACATTCGCCAAGGACAGGGGAAAAGATCGAAAACCAAATCAAAAAATTAATATTGCACAATTTATAGACGTGAAAGGTATTTCTGCACAAGGAAATCAATTATCCCGTCAAAAAGTAAACCAAATTGACTTATTGGAGCCGTTGCCATTTCAAGCACCTGAAGCAATTCCTGCAGATGAGTTAGAAGTTGTTGATGAAGTAGAAATTTCAGTTGAAGCCCATTTACAACAACAGAAGACCCTTGAAGAAACTTTACCTCCCACACAAGATGAAGAAGTGCAACGGTCGGATGATTTATCATCGGGTTCAACAGATCCTGAGGAAGGACAAATTACTTTGTTTTAGTCTATTCGTTTAGCTCTGCCTTTTTGTTTAATCGAGCTACCCACATACCCATATTCAAATGTGTAAGCATCTTTTGTTGTGCTAAGGATTTTAAGATGTACATCTTTTTGTTCTGCTCTGTTTTTTGGATTAAGAGTTTTGAAAATCATTTCACAATCATTGATCCATCGCACTGAGGCTGTATCTGTTTTGGAGTTAAAATATTCAATTTGAATATTTTTAGTCCTAGAGAATTTAGAAACAAAAGTTTTTCCATCTATTAGAATGCTGCTTTCGAACTTACCTGTTTTGAATGAAGTACAGTCACGTTCTATTGAGTAGCAAGAACACAGCAAAAGGGAGAACAGCAAATAAGTATAGTTCATAGAACAAAAATACAAAACTAAATAAGAATTACTTCAATAATTTATCTCCGTAGCTCCCAAAAGTCCCGTCTTTATAAAAAATCACTATACGGTCTATTGCCTTGGAACTATCTGCTTCAGGCTCATTTTTAGCTTCAGTGTGCTGTATATTAGTTTTTGATGTTGGGGCTGATGATATTGGAGTAGGGGTTATAGATATCATCTCACCAGCACCATTGAGGAGCCAATACAAGCTAAGGTCCGGAAAAGCCGCATTGAGCTTCAGTATAAAATCTAGACTGGGTTTATTTCGACCACTGAGCACATGAGAAATACTGGATTTTTGCACTTGAATTAATTCGGCAAATGCAGAAGCTGACAATCCATAATAGGACATAATTTTACTTAGACGCGCTCTAAAATCATCAGTATTCATCATAGATTACAAATGTATACAAAATTATTATCCACAGATGTAAATTGGTAAAATATTTGATTAAAAAGCTATCTTTTAAAACATTAAATTATTTAATAATCACTTTATTTAAATACATTTAAAATACTGATTTACAGTATTTTAATACTAATTTATGAAATTTAGATTTTAGTATTAATAAATCCTGTCAAAACCGTACACATTTGTAAACAAAAATAAGTTTTTATGTTGTTTACACATGTAAAAAACATAATGTTTACATTTGTACTCAATACAGATAAGCGATGCAGTCACTTGAAGATTTGGTTTCAAATTACAGCCACTTAAAAGCTACTAGCCTTAAGGGCAGATACATAACAAATGATTCAATTTTACAATTGATTAAAACTCTTCCTAAAGCATTTAGTGTAGAGACATTAGGATATTCAGAACAACAGCGTCCTATTTACGGACTGCGTGTTGGAACCGGTACAACTAAAGTTATGATTTGGTCGCAGATGCATGGCAATGAATCAACATGTACAAAGGCCTTGTTTGATGTATTTAATTTTTTAGATGACAAGGACTACCAACCTATATTGACAAAGTGCGCTCTCTTAATTATTCCTATTCTTAATCCTGATGGTGCAGCAGCTTATACGCGGCACAATGCTAATAATGTAGATTTAAACAGAGATGCCGTTAACTTAACCCAGAAAGAAAGTAAGGTTTTACGTTCGGTATTTGATTCGTTTCGGCCTGATTTTGGATTCAATATGCACGACCAAAGGACACTTTTTAGTGTAGGGCAGAGCAACAAGCCAGCAACTGTCAGTTTTCTTTCACCAGCACAAGACGATTCTTGCTCTTTGAGCGCAAACAGATTGCGCGCAATGTCTTTAATTCATCAAATGAACAAAGTATTACAACAGTTGGTGCCAGGTCAAGTGGGGCGTTTTGATGATGCGTTTAACATAAATTGTGTCGGAGATTACTTTCAAGCACAGAATGTGGCTACAGTTTTATTTGAAGCAGGGCATTACCAAAATGACTACAATAGAGAAGAAACCCGAAAATTAATAGCAATTTCAATTTTAAAAGCTCTGTCTTTAATTGGCTCAAGTGATTTTTCTGAAAATGATTACAGTAGCTACTGGGCGATACCTGAAAACGGTAAACTATTTTTTGATATCCTCCTCAAAAATGTTGCAGTACTGGAAAATGAGCATAAGATAAACATTGATGTTGGAGTAAGATATGAAGAAGCTCTTGAAGATGGTAAAATATTATTTACACCAAAACTCATAAGCAAAGGGGATTTGTCAGCTTATTTTGGACACCGCACCATAGATTTACAAAGTCGTTCACTCGATTCATCTGCTGAGGCTAGGGAATTGTTAGGCATAGGATTTTGTGATATTTTTACTAAAAGACATTAAAATTAACGTTTTGTTAAATATTTTTTACCATTAATACTTTTCTAATGCATTTTATTTATTATTTTTGCCCTTTTAATCATAATAACTTATAAAATATTAATATGGCAAAGTTCAAATTAGATGAAATTGATCACCAAATCCTTAATATGCTTATTGATAATACGCGTATTCCATTTACAGATATTGCAAAAAAATTACTCATATCAGCTGGCACTGTTCACGTCAGAGTAAAGAAAATGGAAGATGCTAAAATTATAAAAGGATCATCATTGACTTTGGACTACCAAAAGCTTGACTATACTTTTATTGCATACGTTGGAATATTTCTTCAAAACACATCACAAACTAAATTTGTTTTGCAACGTATTAAAGAAATCCCTCATGTAACTGTTGCGCACATCACAACAGGAAAGTTTAATATATTTTGTAAAATTCGCGCAAAGAGTACCACTCATGCTAAAGAAATTATCTTTAAAATAGATGATATTGAAGGTATTTACAGAACAGAAACCATGATATCTTTAGAGGAAAGCATTAACGATAAAAAGCGTTTGATGCACTCTATTTTTAATGAATTACACTAGGCTTTATGCGGAGTAATATGTGAAAGCTTCCATAAGTACCTCTTCATGAACTTCTACATCCATTTGGCATTGCCCAATGGTCTTCAGTAATACAAACTTTACACGACCGTGGCTGTTTTTTTTGTCAGATTGCATCAAAGCAACTATTTGATTGATACTATCGGCATCAAACCTCATGGAGGGATACATTGATTTTAATGTAGTTTTAATTTGTTGAAGTTCTTCATCGGGAAGTCCACATAATTTTTTAGAGATATAACCCTCCAATACCATGCCGATGGCGATGGCCTCTCCGTGTAAAAGGGTAGTGACTTCACCTTTGTCTAAACAGTACGATTCAATAGCATGTCCAAGTGTATGTCCGAAATTTAAAAATTTCCGTGCCCCGAGTTCTCTTGGATCTGCCTTTACAATCTCATTTTTTATTGCAATTGAGTGGTAGATTAATGTCTCTAAGTCATCTAGTGTTAGTTCACTTAGGTCACGCAACTGTTCCCAATATTTTTTATCGCGAATTAGCCCGTGTTTAAGCATTTCAGCAAAACCAGAGCGTAATTCATTTTGAGGGAGTGTATCTAAAAATTCTGGATCCACAAGAACCATATCAGCAAAAGTAATCGTACCTATTTGATTTTTTGAAAGATCAAGATCAACTCCAGTTTTTCCACCAACTGATGCATCCACCATTGCCAAAAGAGATGTTGGGACATTGATAAATTTTATACCGCGTTTAAACGTTGAAGCCACAAAGCCTCCAAGATCAGTGACTACACCACCACCAAGGTTTATTAGAAGTGACTGGCGATCGGCCGATAGTTCAGATAAACTGCGCCATACTTCTAAGCAAGTCCCAATGGTTTTGTTTACCTCACCCTGTGGTATTTCAATGATTTCTGGTGAGGAATCAAAATGAGTATTACTTAAAAAATGGCTCAAACAGTGCTCGTGTGTATTTTCATCTACCAGAATTATTATTTTCGAAAAGTTATTTTCGCTTAAATAAGCAGTGAGTGCTTCGTATGCAGAGGCATTGAAGTGAATGGCGTAAGATGCTGTTTGTATTGATTCCATTTTATAGCCCAAATATAGTATGAAATTTATTAAGATTTAATAATTTTGAACGAACAAAAAAGGTTTTTTTAAGCATGCCACATGCAAAAGTTGATTTTAGCAATACCGAGATAGCATTTCATCTGAAATCCGATGCTGCCTTGGATCGGGCCTATTTCTTATTCAAAATGATCGCCAATGAGCCATTGGTACGAATTGGAACTGCAGCAACTAATTTTGCAATAAAAACACATTTACCTGTTGAAGGACTCATCCGCGCTACTGTATTTGATCATTTCTGTGGTGGGGTTAATGCTGAGGATTGCATACCTAAAATTGATCAAATGTTTGAAAGTGGCGTGTATAGTGTTTTGGATTATTCTGTTGAAGGTAAGCAAGAAGAAGAGCAGTTTGATCTTATTCTTGAACAAATGTGTGCTCTAGTAGATTTTGCTCATCAAAAAGAGGCTATGCCGTTTGCGGTGTTTAAACCTACCGCAGTTGGCCGTTTTGAAATTTATAAAAAAATAAGTGCATCTATTCCTTTAGACGAAAAAGAGCTGATCGAATGGAGTCGAATTAAAGAACGATTTCATCGGATTTGCCAATGTGGACAAGAAAAAAATATTTCTATTCTTGTTGATGCTGAAGAAAGTTGGATGCAAAATGCAGCTGATGATTTACTTTTAGAGCTCATGCGTCAATACAACACTGATGAAGTAGTTGTATACAACACCATACAGGCTTATCGTTGGGATCGATTAGCGTACCTTAAAAAACTTAACCATAAAGCCAAGAAAGAGGGTTTTAAGCTTGGCTTTAAGCTAGTTCGAGGTGCTTATATGGAAAAGGAGCGCGAACGCGCAAAAAGGCTTAATTATAATTCACCCATATGCCTCACAAAATCTGCTACTGATGATCAGTTTAATAATTGTTTAAAATATATTCTCAAGAATTTAGATCATGCCGCTGTATTTTTGGGAACACACAACGAATATAGCACACATTTGGCACTTAAACTTATGCATGAATTGAAGATTGACATTGATGATCCGCGAATTTGGTTTGGACAATTGTTTGGAATGAGTGACCATATTAGTTATAATTTGGCTAAAGCTAATTATAACATCGCAAAGTATTTACCTTATGGCCCGGTACGTGATGTGATGCCTTATTTGATTCGAAGGGCAGAAGAGAACACTTCGGTTGCTGGTCAGACCAACAGAGAATTATCGCTCATCAAACAAGAAAAGAAACGCCGTAAATCTTAATTTTGTTTTTTGCTTACTTCTAATAAATTTGCTTCTAAAATACAGTTCTCTACAAGAATTTCTAAAGAGTCATATTCAATTGTATAGCGTTTGCATTGTTCCTTAGAAGTGTCACTCTTAGCGAAATTTACATTTCCTTTTTTAAGAATCATATCAACTTGAAGAGAGTCTACACTTAGAGCTGATAAATCAGATTTGACATTTGGATTGATTACTAGTGTTTTGCTTGTGATATTCTTTAAGACTCTTGCGTTTGGACCGTAGGCACAACTGGTTTTTTTACCACTTAAGAAAAACATTAAAAAAACTAAACCAATTGAGAAT
>Ga0233402_1000949_pt1 | contig 10356 bp, 7 predicted proteins | sample 54DmetaG_FD_182705 | JGI IMG/M metagenome (GOLD analysis project Ga0233402, IMG submission 182705) | Seawater microbial communities from Monterey Bay, California, United States - 54D | ecosystem: Environmental > Aquatic > Marine > Coastal | place: USA: California | collected 2016-11-11 | reverse complement strand
CGCCCTTGCCTACGCCAGTCAGAGCGCCCTGAACTGCCCCGGTGGCCCCAGCCCCCACAATAGTTTTGGGGGCAGCCACGCCAGCGACCTTTGCAATGGTGGGATACTTTGCAGCAATTCTAGCCGCAGCGCCCACTCCTGCGCCGCCGCCAGTAAACAGCGAACCAATTAGGGCCGGAAGAGCGGCACCACCGATCTCAACGCCCAAAGCCTCCATCGGGCGATCTGCTTGATACTCTGAAACAGCATCTCTAACTTCTGCAACAAGCTCAGAATATTCCCTGCCACCAAGTGACCTTATGGCTGCCTCAATTTCATCCGAAAAGCCGAAGGTCAAACCCTGCGCAAAAGTTCTAGCCCGCTGGGTGGGAACTTCTGTTGCACCGGGAGCATACTTTGAAAAATCAGCCATTATTCAAACGCTCCTGTTTCCATAAACCTTTTCTTTTCTTCTGCTGTGCGAGAGTTCCAAATAGCTTGCCAAGCGTCTTGAGTAAGAGGCTGCCCATTGGCCATTGCATTTTCTGGGACTGGTGGAGCTGGCATTGGGCTGAACTCTGGAGCGACTTGGGGCATATCGCCAGTGTACCCAAATTTTGGAAGAACCCTCTCTGGATCAAAGCCTCTGGAAGTGGCGATATTCCCATAATATTCGTAAAGCGGAAGAACTAAGCTCTCTTGAGATTTATAAAGTCTATTTGATCGGTCTAAGAAGTCCGCGCGCTGCGTGGTTGTAAGCCTTGTACCATCAACAACACTGTTGAAAAGACTGCGAACTCTAGCATCTACGCCACCAGCGTTCTGTGCTGTAGCAAACTCACCCTCACGAACAGTAGAGCCGGGGTCAAGAACCTTCATGTAGTTAAAGATTAAAGCCAAGTCACCAGCGGCGGAAGGGTCTTGCGCCGACGCCACAATTCGAGAATACGCCTCAGTAACGCCAGCAAAGTTTTTAATTCTAGGGAGGCCTGTAAACTCCTTGCGAAACGCAGATGCGTCCTTAAAATCTCCACCCTCTGGCGCTGGGGTTCCATAAAGAACTTCAAATGTATTCGGGTCAAGTAGCTTGTCGCCCACGACTATGGGCTTTGGCTTAGCCGCGAGCAACTGGCTGGCCGCATCGGTTGGAGAGATCATTCCGCGCTCAAGCATATCAGCCAAGTCATCACGACCTCTGGCCCGCAGCATTTCAATAGTTCTATTCTTGTTCCCAGAAGCAACCCGTTGTGCGCCCTGCTTCCGAATAGCCTCACCACCGCCGCGCAGTTCCGGCAAGATAAGAGGGTCAAGCGCGGCTGCAAAAGTCTGAAGACCCGTCAACCCGGTTTGCGGATTAACAGCAGTCGCCTTGTCTTTCAGAGTTGACAGAAGCCCGCGCATCCCGCCTTGCTGCTGCATGTTAGGCGCGTTGTAAGTTTCCTCGCCGCCCATCATGTATGGAGGCTTATTAGAAATGGCCATGTCTTGACCCCCTTGATTGCTTGTAAGTAAACCGCCGCCGGCAGTGGTCGCTGGCAGTGATGTAATGTCTGACACGTCAACGCCTGCAAAATCGGCCAAATCGCCCATCCGACTGCCGCGCCACTGCGCGATGCCATATGTGCCTTGGCCGCCAGCAAGTGTGTTGCGAGCGTCTGGGTTCATGTCTTCATAGCTCTCAGCCATCAAGCGGCCAGTGACGCCAGCCGCTTGCTGCGGAGTGAGACCCTTTTGCGTGAGGTAGCCGTAAGCAAACTTTGCGTTTGGAGAGATCACACCGGGATTGGACGCGCCATCGGCCATTGCTGCGTAAACGCTGCTCGCGTAGTTTCTGGCTTTCTCGTCGCCAGCGCCGCCAGAGCGCTCATAGTATTTATCCCACAGCGTTGCATAGTCTTCCGGCGTTGAAGCGTCGGCCGTAAGAAACTTGCCAAAGCCAGACTTTTCCTTTCCCTGCACTTCATTCCAGAGAAAGTCCATTTGCGTTGAAAGAGGGATAAAACCTTGCGGCATTACTTATACCCCATTGCCTTGCGCTTAGCGTCCATAAACGGGCGGATGACAAGTTTAAGAGCTGGAACTTTTGCCACAACTTTCGCCACACTTTCGCCATATTTGCTGTACGCTTTGTAAAACCAGTTTGGTGAGTAACCGATAACCCACTCGCGGAATTGCAGCCACTTTGGATCGTCCTTGCCGTAAACTTCACGGGCAACCCAGCAAAGGCTCGCGCCAAGCTGCAAGTAATTAAACAGGCCGGGCTGCATGCTTTGCGTAGTACTTTGAGGAGCTGGCGCTGCACCCAACGCGGCAAGCGGCAATCCGAGTGATTGCTGCGGTGCGCCAATTGCGCCTGCATACTGCCCGCGAGCCGCATCAATGAGCTGCTGCTGCAAGGCTTGCTGCATTAAGCCCTGCTGCATTTGTTGCTGCTGAATAGCTTGCGATGTATTAAACGCCTGCTGACCAAGCTGTCCGAGTTGGCCTGCTGCGCCAGCGCGAACACCAGCGGCTTGGAACTGACCACCAAAGTTGGCTTGATTAGCCGCCTGCTGACGAGCAGCCTGAGCTTGCACTGCTTGGTTGATCGCCGCTTGGTTTGATAAACCAGCACTTTGCGTAAGGCCAGCTTGCTGAGCTGCTCGTGCTGCATCCTGTTGCGCTGCGGTGAGACCAGCAGCTTGCGTAAGGCCAGCTTGCTGAGCCGCTGCTGCGTTTTGCGCAGCTGCTCCTGCTAGACCTGCGCCTTGAGTTAAGCCAGCTTGCTGGGCTGCTGCTGCGTTTTGTGCGGCTGCCCCGGCCAAACCTGCGCTTTGAAGAAGACCTGCTTGCTGTGCGGCTACTGCGTTTTGCGCAGCTGCGCCTGCCAGACCTGCGCCTTGAGTTAAGCCAGCTTGCTGTGCGGCTGCTGCGTTTTGCGCAGCTGCTCCTGCTAAACCTGCTCCCTGAGTTAAGCCAGCTTGCTGGGCTGCTGCCGCGTTTTGTGCGGCTGCCCCGGCCAAACCTGCGCTCTGAGTTAAGCCTGCTTGCTGTGCTGCTGCTGCGTTTTGTGCGGCTGCCCCGGCCAAACCTGCTCCCTGAGTTAAGCCAGCTTGTTGAGCCGCTGCCGCGTTTTGTGCGGCTGCGCCTGCTAAACCTGCGCTTTGAAGAAGCCCTGCCTGCTGCGAAGCGCGTGCTGCCTCTTGCGCCGCAGAAGCCATTCCAGCTTGCTGCTCCATCTGCGCCCGCTGAGTGGTAAACTGATTTGCAGCTTGCATGGACGCAAGACCAGCCTGCTGCTGAAGTTGCGCCTGCGCCTGTGCGCGAGCGTTAAATGCCGACTGGTTTGCCAGTGTCGCTTGCTGCTCAAGCTGCGCCTGCTGCTCCGCAAAGCGGTTAGCCGCCTGCATGTTGCCTGCGCGCGCGGCCTGCTCACGAGCCGCCGCTGCTTCGCGGGCCTGCTGACCAAGCTGCTCAGCCTGAAAGCCTTGTTGTGACTCAAGTGTGCGCGCCTGCTGCACTTGGCCAATATCAAACTTGCCGCTCTCAACTGCCTGCTGGAATCCCGCCTGACGCTGCTGCGCGGATAGCGCGCCTGCTTGGCGAAGAGCCTCGCCGGCCAACACGCCTTCTTGCACAGCCTGACGCGAGCCGCCGAAGGCACCCGCGCGCTGAGCTTGCGCTGCAAGGTTTTCAGATGCCATCTGACGCTGACGCTCAATATCAGCCTGACCCGCCTGAATAACTTGCTGCTGGTATGGGTTCATGTATTGGGAAATGTCGGCAGTTCGTATTTGGTCAACTGCAATTTGATCGGGGGCCATAGCGGAGCGAACAGCCCCGACACCTTGCATCCGCTCTGCATCGCCCAGTTGCGCGGCTTGCGCACGCTCAATAGGGCTTATTGATGCGCCAGCGTAGCGCTCAACCGCTCCAAGCTGCGCAGCTTGTGGCCCTTGAGTGCGCTCGACAGTAGCACCGCCGTAAGTTGAAGTTGGGGCAACAGTAGCACCGCCGTAAGTTGTAGTTGGGGCAACAGTAGCGCCGCCGTAAGTTGAAGTCGGAGCAACAGTAGCGCCGCCGTAAGTTGAAGTCGGAGCAACAGTTGCACCGCCGTAAGTTGTAGCTGGGGCGACAGTAGCGCCGCCGTAAGTTGTGGCCGGGGCAACAGTAGCACCGCCGTAAGTAGTAGCCGGAGCAACAGTAGCACCGCCGTATGCAGGAGTGCGCTCAACAGTAGCACCGCCGTAAGTTGCTGTTGGGCCAGCGCCTGCGGCCTGCATTCTTTGCGCTTGAAAGTTGGCAAGCCCGCCAGCCGTGCCAATCGCCTGCTGCAAGCTACCAGCCGCCGCTTGATTGACGTTGAAGCCGCCAGTTGGTTGCATTGGGGAGTATTGCCCTTGAGTTGGAGGCAGAGCTCCTGGCCCGACAGTTGGTCCCATTGGGGGGTATTGCCCTTGAGGTGGAGGCAGAGCTCCTGGCCCGACAGTTGGTCCCATTGGGGGGTATTGCCCTTGAGGTGGAGGCAGAGCTGCTGGAAGCGCCGCTTGCCCGCCACCAGCCCCGGACCCCTTGCCGGGTCCAGAGACCAAACGTCCAACCGCTGGACCCATTGTAAGAGCATTTGGACTTCCCGCTGCTGAACTACCCATCTTATGCGTCCCTCTTAACTAGGCCGACTGCAAAGAACTGTGCAGTTCGGAATGTAAACGTAAGTGCGCCTTGAAGTGTGCGCTTTTTGCCACTAGCAAAGTCAATGTAGCGACGGAACTCTCCGTAATGCTCACGCGCTTTGCCTTGCTCGATTTTCTTATTGCCACAGTAACGATAGCCGCGCCGTACAGCCTCGCCCCACCATTTACCGTGCAGCGCGTTCATGCACCACACAACAGCCTCACGCTTGGTGGCTGGGGAAAATGCACCTGAGTTAACTGCGTGTGTCGCCACTACGCAGCTGCTAGAGTCTCGGCCTGCGCTGTCCGTGCCACCACCGCCGCCGCTATTGCCCAAAGTGAGCGATTGTGTGCTAGGGTCATATTGCGAATGCGCCGACCTACCAACCGGGAAAAGGCTACTTGTTGGATCACCAGATTGCTGAGTTGGGCTGGTTGCCCCTGCAATGAATTGGTTTACTGGACGACCTAAATTTCGGTCATCCGCGCCACCCGGAAGAGCAGCGGATATTCTGCCAGATGGAGAAAGGCCAAAACTAGCGTTTTGCTGGTCCACAGTCATAGCGCCCGAACTTTGATTAGATGCGTTTGCCATCATTTGTCGGTGAAAATCATCATCGCTATTATAGCTTCCGCCAGCGCCTGCTAAAGCTGCACCAATAGGAAGTAACGTATCAGCCCCGCCAGTTGCGTATGGGGCCGCAGGTTGCGCGCCAGTCACGGGGTCAATGAATGGCGCATTGATTGCAGCGTATTGTCCGGGGCGCCTTGCCTCAAGCTCGGCCATAGATTGTTCAAACATTGGGGCAGATGAGTAACCTTGAACGCCGCCTGCATATGTAGTTGGGGCGGGCATACCGCCCATGACATCTTGCTGAGACATGCCGCCACCAGCCGTGCCAAATGCGCTGGCGAGATCGGCTGTGCCTTGAAAGGCCGCTTGCTGCATCGGAGTAAACGCAGCAACGTCTGGGCCATAATATGGCGTGTAGCCGATTTTTGAAATCTCTTCAGCTTTGGCCAAATTAGCTTTTGCCGCATCCTCAATGTACTGTGGTATTGTTACCGTTGAGGAAGTTGATCCACCTTTTCCGCCTGACATTACTCAAACTCCTTAATGTATGAGGCATGATGAGCTTCCCAGCCGTGTGCCTTTAATGGTTTCTTCCAGCCATATCGGCCAGACATTGTGAGAGCGCTGCAACCCTGAGCTTTGCCCCATTCTATCACATCATCGTGCATATCTAAAATCTGGTCCAATTCACCGCCACCTAGAAATACGTTTAACACGCGTTTCTTCGGATATACCACTATTTCTGTGACTATGCACCCCCTTGGCGTAGGCCACAGTTGCAACGTGCCTTTTTGCAACCCAGAGACCACATCATCAAATCCATGAGTGCCACCGCTGTAGCTTAAAGCTGCCTCAATCCAAGGCTTGCAGCGTGCTAGTTCTTCATTCATCCATGCAACCTCGTAATTGCTATCGTTGAGGCTGGCGCGGCAGGCGCAAATGCAGTTGCCGCTGTTGCGTCAAGAAAGCCATTGGTGTTGTCTACTGCCCACATAGCTTCAAGGTAATCTCCAGCGCTAATCTCAAATATTGCAGAGCGCGACACAACTAAAACAGACCCGTTTTGATGTAGTGCGTTTTTCATTGTTGACCCAGCAACGTCAGAGCCATTGACGCGAGGCCAAAACCAAAAGTTTACAGTTGAGCTTGATGTCGATGCAATCTGCGCAGAAAAGCTAATCATATACTGACCAGCCTCATCGAACACAATGCGAGAGGCTGGAGTGCCGTTATTAATACCGTCAGCGATGCTGGAAGTGTAGGTCAAAGCGTAAGCTGTGTTTATGGACGCGGCAGTTTGGTCAGCTGTCACTGCCCCGGAATACTTGCCGTCCTCCAAAACAACTTGCACCCATTCACCGTTCTTTGAGACCACCGGGTAGCCCTCTTCGCGATCCCACAGCAAAATGCCATCCTCTGCCGCCGACACGGACGCATCTTTGGCGTCAAGCTGGTTTAGAGCTTTGCCAAGGTAGCGGCGCATATTTTCCGCCCACGCTGATAGGTCAAAGGTAATTGGCGGCACAACTCTCATCGACGCCCACCCTGCCGCGCATCAAGCCGCATAATGCCAACACGCCAGTCAGTGGCAACACTGCCCTCAACTCGCATACGCACTTGACGCCCTTGGAAACGAACCGAAGTGGGGTTACTCATATTAAAAGGCCCGTATTCGCTTTCATCGCCATTTGGATAGAAGCGTGTTTTAAACGTGGCAGTCACATCGCCCTGAGTTTTCTCGTCGGGGATAAGTTCAACAACGCTCATTAGGTTGTCGCCAGACCCAATAGAAATAGGCCCGGTTTCCGCATAGGGAGTGCTTGAGCCGTAGCTATAGCCGATCTCATGCTCGTATAGCTCACCATCGCTTGCAATGAACATTGGGTAACGGAACACGCCGCGATCAACGCCAGCGGTGCGATCCATTTCGCCTGTTATCCAGATGCCCTCAACAAAGTCATAGGCAACGTAGCGATTGCACTCAAGGCTGTCTGCGCTGGGGTAAAACCACCAAATCTCGTTCCAAGCGCTGTTGACTACGCAAGACACCTTGGAGCGCTGATCCTTGTTGATGTCGCTGAACACATAGTCAGCCACGTCACAGGGGACGCTTTGGACCCTGCCGCCAGAGTAAATAAAGAAGCCACGCAATCCCATCCAAATCACGCCATTGTCAACAGAAGCCGCCGCACGGGCCGCCACAAGCCCACAGGAAGTGCCGACGCGCTCTACACCATACACAAATGGTGGGCCGGAATACGTTAATGTGTGGGCGTCTTCTGTGGTCAGAATAAGCGACTGGCCGCGTGTGCGTAGCCCAGCCAAAATAACACCGTTAGTTTGCAGATTTATGTCACCAGCTTGGTTCGTGGCCGCGGGCGTCCAAGTTGTGTTGTCTTCCTGATCCGACCACTGCACCTTGCGCGGATCGCCGCCTGCGCCGAAGCACACAACAAAGCGCTCCTCTGTGACCATCATGCCAGTGCAATCTGTGGGAGCGTTTGCGATCAGCGCGGCGTCAGTCAAAACGTCACCCTGCCACTCGTATAGCTTGCCGTCATCGTATGACATAGCGAGCAGGTATTCACCCCAGTTTTCTAGTGACCAAGTTGTGGCCGGAAGGATGGTTTCAGTGTCAGCGCGTGGCAAGCCGTATTCTTCGTTGCCGTAAAACCCGCCGCCGTATGCTGTATTAATATTTGCGTCAATGCGCCCAGCGGTTAAGCCAGTGGGAGTAATGTCAGTCGCGGTGCCGTTTGCGTTTATTACGTACAAGTTATTGTACGTTCCAGCCGCCACTTGACGCAATCCGTCATTTTCTTCCCACGCAATCATGGACCGGACAACGCCGTTCAGATCAACAGATGAACGCTGCCGCCATCCGCCCACGGGACGCAGAGCATCCTCATGCCAACGGACGAGGTTAATGTCCCGCCAGCGGCCCTGAGACATAAGGTCAGTGCCGTTGCGATACTGGCCAGCGGGGAGTTTTAGCGGGATTAACGGCATGTGCCTTCTCCCCCTTTAAGGCTTTGCGGGCCAGTCAGCGTCGTCCAGATTAGGAAAGTTTGCATGATCTGTAATGTCACGCAAAGCCTGACGATAACTCGTCATCGCAGCGTCCATCGTTACATCAGTCAACGCAAAGTAATCTGTCTCAGCCAGAAGCGTGTTGCGCTTGGCGCGGACAGCCTCGCCAGCATTGTCATCCAGTCCAGCTTGATACGCAGCCTCATGCTCTGCCTTGGTGGTTGTTACGCCATCCTCGTCAGTCGTGTCAGCAAACATATCACGTGCAACGTAGTTCTCAACCCAGTTGCCGTTTGCGTCTTGGACAACACCATCACGCACAGAGTTCTGATACTGTGTAGTTGTAGCTGCTGGTGAAGCTAAGACAGCCTCTAGGTTGAGGCCATCCAGTGTTGCTTGCTTCCATGCACGAGGCAAAGATACGTTGCTGTAGTGGCTGCGCCATTGACCTTGGGTCTTAACTTCGCCTGTTTCTGTGTGTCGATATTCAGCCATCAGAGTGATCCTTTCGTGATGCTGTTGAGTGGTCTATGCCACAGAGTAGAAAATATATTCACCGCCAGAAGCATTGATTGTCGTGCCGTTTACGATGAAGCCACTGTTGTCTGGGTCAACCCAATCCGTGCTAGTTACTTCTGCATCAGTTGTGTTCAACTCAAGGTATGGATCATTGCCAGCGACAATACCACGTTCAGTGTCCCAGACATACCAATCACCTGTGCTGTCAGTACGTTTAATCAGGATGAACCTTGCGCCTGACGTAAAGCCACAGTCGATAGTCTGACTTGAGCCGTTACCCGTGTAGCTACCCACCTTGGATATACCGGGGAGACTTGCGAAGAGGTAGGCTATGTAGTTGTTTGCTGAGCTTTGATTTACATTTGCAGATATACCGAGAGTAAAATCTGTTGCTGTCGGTGCGGTTTGATACCAGTAGTAGTTACTATCTGTGGCCTCAGCGCTGCTTGACTGTAGAAATAAATGGTAGTTTTCAGGATTAACACCACCGTTTACGCCCTTATGGTAAACAGCCCAACTGCCGGGATTGTTTCGCTTCTTCACCCACATCATCTCAGGTGCAACACCAAGGTTATGGCTTACAGTACGTCCTGCAACGCCGTCACCCGTGTAGGCCACAACGTCGAAGTAGTTAGGCGCACGTTTCCATAAGTACCCGTGATTGGGTGCAAAAGTAATAGTGCTGTTCCTAAACCCGTTCATATAATCAAAAACAACTTGAGTATTTGTGTACTCAGCGCTTGTCTCTTCTGGACGTAGATACTTCGTCCCTGTCAGCCTTGATGCAAAGGTAGTTCCCCCGCCTGCTGTAGACTTTACAAAAGCGGTGTCTACAGGGAAAGTGCTGCGAAATGCAGGGGCTTGCCCGTCACCCGTTGACCCCTGCGTATCAATAGCAAACACCTCAGTCGCACTCTCAGGTGGAGCAAGAGGGCCACGGCGGATGGCGATGTAGATGTAGGTGCCGCCAGATGCGTTGTAGTTTGTACCGTTGTCGCCAATATAAAACCCTGTCGCAGTTGGGACAATAGTTGCATAAGAACCCGTTGTTGCAGCATTGCTTAGGTTAGGAAATAGCATATCCGTAGATGTGGTATTAACACTGCGCATGTTATCTTGGATTATCCAATTCCCTGTGCTGTCTGTGCGCTTAACCAAAACAAATTGAGGCTCAAAACCAAGATCAATGGTTGGCGATCCTGTCGTGGCTGTACCAGTATAACTACCACACTTGATCATGTCTTGGTCACCATCAGGGCCGAACTCACCGTCACCATCGTTGTGTGCGAATAGGTAGGCTACATACTCTACGCCACTTTCATTTCCTGCTGCTGATGCACCTACAGAAAAAACAGTTGAAGTGGGAGCGGTGTTATTCCAGACGGTATTTGAAAAGCTATTGGAATAGTTTAGGTTAAGATATAAAACATTGTTATTGCCGTTTGATCTGTGCCAAACAGCCCACTGACCTGATCCAGAAGTAGGTTTGCAGATTATTAACCCAGGTGTGGTATTTAGGCTGTGACTAATCGTTCTTGCACTTCCCGTTCCAGTATAAGTTACCACATCAAAGAACTTAGGGGCTTTGCGGAATGTCCAAGA
>Ga0233402_1000944_pt1 | contig 10388 bp, 7 predicted proteins | sample 54DmetaG_FD_182705 | JGI IMG/M metagenome (GOLD analysis project Ga0233402, IMG submission 182705) | Seawater microbial communities from Monterey Bay, California, United States - 54D | ecosystem: Environmental > Aquatic > Marine > Coastal | place: USA: California | collected 2016-11-11 | reverse complement strand
GATATTTCCTATCCCATTATACACTTAAAAGGAGAGGACATAGAAGTTGCACTCACCCATAGTAAAACACAATACAGTGAAGAATATCATTCCTTTGTAAACGGTCAGCATACCACACAAGGGGGAACCCATCAAGCGGCTTTTCGTGAGGGATTAGTTAAAACAGTTCGGGATCATTTTGGCAAAAACTATGAGGCTTCTGATATTAGGAAATCAATTATTTCTGCGGTAAGTATTAAAGTGATGGAGCCTGTTTTTGAGTCACAGACCAAAACAAAATTGGGTTCAACCGAAATGGGAGAGAAGATGCCTTCTGTACGAAGCTATATCGTTGATTTTCTGAGTACCCAATTGGATAATTTTCTGCACAAAAATACCGATGTAGCTGATGCGATACAGCGAAAAATCATTCAGGCAGAACGAGAACGGAAAGATTTGTCAGGTATCCGAAAAATAGCAAGAGAACGAGCAAAAAAAGCAAGCTTGCACAATAAGAAATTAAGAGATTGTCGCGTGCATCTACCCGATCTTAAAAAAGACCGTCGTTTGGATTCTACCTTGTTCATTACCGAGGGTGATTCAGCAAGCGGTTCGATCACTAAATCGCGGGATGTAAATACCCAAGCGGTATTTAGCCTTAGAGGAAAGCCTTTGAATAGTTATGGGATGTCCAAGAAAATCGTGTATGAAAATGAAGAATTCAACTTGTTACAGGCAGCCCTAAATATTGAAGATAGCCTAGAGGATTTACGTTACAATAATATTGTAATTGCTACCGATGCAGATGTCGATGGGATGCACATTCGCTTGTTGTTAATCACTTTTTTCCTTCAATTCTTTCCTGAATTGATCAAAGAGGGACATCTGTATATATTACAAACGCCCCTTTTTAGAGTTCGAGATAAAAAGCAAACCTTTTACTGTTACAGCGAGCAAGAGCGCAGAGCGGCAATAGAAAAACTTAGCGGTAAGCCTGAAATCACAAGATTTAAAGGTTTGGGGGAAATCTCCCCTGATGAATTTAAGTTTTTCATAGGGGAAGATATTCGATTGGATCCCGTGATGATGGACAAAACTACAACCACAGAACAATTGTTGGAGTTTTATATGGGTAAAAACACTCCGGATCGACAGAAATTCATCATAGAAAACCTCAAAGTTGAATTGGATGTTGTTGAGCAGAAAATGGAGGCTTAATTTATATTAACCCGCTTAAATGATTTTCCAAGAAAGTGATAATAAACGATCCCAAATAAATTCAATGTAAAATATTCAAACCAAAACCCTCCAAAAATATCCAACCTTAAAATTCTAAAGAGTAATGCAAGTAATAGGATAGTTGGAATCAATACGAGAGCCATTCTTATCATAACAATCCAACTTAAAACGAAGTAACGGTTTAAAAAATCTTTTTGATCCCCTTTTTGGTTGATTCCATATAAATAAAAAATCCCTAAAATAGTGATTGTAAGGACAGTAAATAGATCGAGAAGAATAAGCCACTTTGATTCATCAAGTGAGTCTATTCCTAAATTAAGTACAATCAATTCAAAAACAGTATACAAGAGCAAATAACTTAATATAAAGCGATTGGTGTAAGTACCATTTTTTAAAAGGCTTTCTGCCTCAGAAAGATTAATCCAGATCATAAGATAAGTATTTGGGTTGTTTCAATATAAGAAAAATTTACTTCTCAACTGTAATTTGTTAATTTCTTCAAGAGGATTTGGGCTTAATTCTTGAACTGTTGTAGTAATTTAGCAGCTCTATGGACGAAATCAATGATCAAACGTTTCCTGAAGATGCCTCCAACGATTCCTTGGTTAAGGTTACAGGCATGTATAAAGATTGGTTTCTAGATTACGCTTCTTACGTAATCTTAGAGCGTGCAGTTCCCGCAATTGAAGATGGACTAAAACCTGTACAAAGGCGGATTCTTCACTCCATGAAGGATTTAGATGACGGACGTTACAACAAAGTTGCCAATATAGTGGGACACACCATGCAGTATCATCCTCACGGCGACGCGAGTATTGCAGATGCCATGGTACAGGTAGGGCAAAAAGAATTGCTGATTGACATGCAGGGAAACTGGGGTAATATTCTCACGGGAGATAGTGCTGCAGCCTCACGATATATTGAAGCACGACTATCAAAATTTGCTCTTGAAGTTGTTTTCAGTCCAAAAGTTACCGACTGGCAACTCTCCTATGACGGAAGAAAAAAAGAACCCATTCATTTACCGGTGAAGTTTCCTTTACTATTGGCCCAGGGAGCTGAAGGAATTGCAGTGGGTCTTTCCACTAAAATACTGCCTCATAACTTTAATGAGCTTTTACAAGCTAGTGTTCAGCATTTAAAAGGAAAAAAAGTAAGTGTATATCCTGATTTTCAAACCGGAGGGATCATTGATGTTCAAAACTATAATGACGGACTAAGAGGAGGAAAAGTTCGTGTTCGAGCGAAGATTTCTCAGTTGGATAAAAATACTTTGGTGATTAATGAAATCCCATTCAGTACAAATACATCTAGTTTGATCGATAGTATTTTGAAAGCCAACGAAAAGGGAAAGATAAAAATCAAAAAAATTGAAGACAACACCTCTTCTGACGTGGAGATCTTAGTTCACTTACCCAACGATATTTCTCCAGACAAAACGATAGACGCACTTTATGCCTTCACTGCATGTGAAACTTCAATTTCACCTCTAGGGTGTTTAATTATAGATAATAAACCCCATTTTATGGGAGTGAGTGAAATGTTGAAAATCTCAACAGATCACACGGTTCAATTATTAAAACTTGAGCTAGAAGTTCAATTGCAAGAGCTCGAAAATCAATGGCATTATGCTTCATTAGAGCGCATTTTTATTGAAAACAAAATATATCGTGACATTGAGGAAGCGTCGACTTGGGAAGAGGTTATAGCATTTATTGACAAAGGATTGAAGCCGCATATCGGTCATCTAAAGCGAGCCGTAGTTGAAGAAGACATTGTTAGGCTAACGGAAATACGTATTAAACGAATTTCAAAATTTGATTTAGACAAAGCACAGCAAAAAATTGAAGCCCTCGAGGGAGACATCGCTGAAGTGAAAAATAATTTGGCTCACCTCATTGATTACGCGATTCGATATTTTACGCATTTAAAGAAAACATACGGGGGAGATAAAGAGCGTAAGTCAGAGATTCGAATTTTTGATGAAGTGGATGCCAAAAAGGTGGTGGTTCGAAATCAAAAGCTATACATGAACCGAGAGGAAGGTTTTATTGGTACTTCTTTAAAGAAAGATGAGTTTGTTTGTGACTGTTCGGATATTGATGATGTTATTGTCTTTACCCAAGAAGGAAAGATGCAGGTAGTGAAGGTAGATAGCAAGGTTTTTATTGGAAAAAACATCATACATTCAGCTGTATTTAAGAAGAAAGATACGCGAACCATTTACAACATGTTATATCGCGATGGAAAAGGGGGGACTTCTTTTATCAAACGCTTTGCAGTTACTGGAGTTACCCGAGATAAGGAATATGATTTAACCCAAGGGAAGGCACAATCTGAGGTGCTTTATTTTTCAGCAAACTCTAATGGAGAGGCAGAAATAATCTCAATTTTGTTGCGAAATACAGGGAGTATTAAAAAATTAAAATGGGATCTAGACTTTGCTGATTTACAAATCAAAGGACGTGCCTCCCGTGGAAATACGGTCACAAAATACCCAATCCGAAAAGTAGAGCTTAAGGAAAAGGGTGTTTCCACTCTCAAGCCCCGTAAAATATGGTTTGATGAAACTATTCGAAGATTAAACCTGGAAGGAAGAGGGACACTTTTAGGTGCTTTTAAAGGAGAAGATAAATTACTCATTGCCACTCAACAAGGGACATTACGTGCAGTCGCTCCTGAATTGAGCCTTCATTTTGATGAAACGGTAATTCATTTAGAACAATGGATTCCTGAAAAACCAATCACCGCAGTATACTTTGATGCTGAAAAAGAACGCTATTTCATCAAACGCTTTTTAATTGAAAGTATTGATAAAGAAGATAGTTTCCTAAAGGAAGATAGTACGCTTCTCTATCTAGGATTTGACTGGCTTCCGCTTCTAGAAGTCCATTTTGAAAAACCAAGAGGGAAAGAGCAGCCCGAAAGTTTGCTAATTAATGCAAATGAATTCATTGCTGTCAAGGGGTATAAGGCGCTTGGAAATCAATTGACGAACAAGAAAGTTAAAGCGGTTGAACTTAAAGAAGCCCTCCCTTACGAAATACCAAAAGAAGAAGCAATTCGAGACATTGAAGTTGAGGTTGATGAGGAGGAATCAGACGCTGAATCAAAAAAAGGAGATGATTCTCAAATCACCCTTGACTTTTAATTTCCCTTCGCTTTCCTAATTCGCATGTTTAACACCTCAACTCCCAAGGAGAAAGCGATTGCAAAATAAAGATAACCCTTAGGAATTGTTGAAATAGAAGATCCAAAAATCACTGTTCCCGAAAGACTTGCGGCCTCCGTTAACAACATAAAGCCAATTAACAAGAGAAAAGTCAGTCCTAATATTTGTAAAGAAGGATGTTTATTGACAAAACGACTGATAGGATCTGCAAAACCGATCATAATTGAGATTGAAATAACCACTGCTGCAATCATTATCCACAGTGCATAGGGTAACCCATTAGTCATTCCAACAGCAGTCAGTATGGAGTCAAATGAAAAGACAATATCAATTAAAACAATTTGGAATAAGGCTTTAGAAAAGGAAAAAGAAGGCTTTTTTTCTGAATTATTTTCTGCCAAATTGCCCTCAACTTTAACGAAAATCTCATGGGTGCTTTTATAAATCAAAAATAAACCTCCAGCCAATAAAATTAAAGTTTGGACTGAAATATTAGAAGAAAAATATTGGGTATCAAATTGAATCAACGTGGCTTGCATTTTGGTAAGCGAATTCACTCCCAAAAGCAATAATATTCGCATACCCATTGCAGTAAGCAGCCCTATTTGCATTAACTTTTTTCGCTTCTCAACTGGAAAGCGTCCTGCCAAAATTGAAATGAAGATGATGTTGTCCACGCCTAAAACGACTTCTAAAAAGGTAAGTGTCAAAAAAGCAACAATTAAATCTGGGGTAATCATATATTATTTTATTTTCTGGATGGTACCGCGCTGTTTATTTGCGATGTCTCCAACAAGAGAATATTCGAAGGTGTAAGAATTTTCTTTTGTATTTAAAATTTTAATTTGGATGGGGCGCTTATCTTGATTTGAGGTCGGGTTCAGTTTTGTTAATATACACTCGCAATCATTCACCCATCGAATACTTGCAGTATCTGTAACTCCCTCATAAAATTCAATTTCGAGCTTGGCGGTTCGCTGAAATACTGAACGTGTCATCTTACCATTAATGATTTGAGAAAATTCAAAGGTACCTTCGTGGAAAGGGGTACAATTTCGCTCAACTGAATAGCACGAAATAAAAAGAAAACAGAGGATGAGGAGGTATCGCTTCATGAGGAGCAAAAATACTAAGATTTGGGAAAATAAGTACGAAAACTTCCATCCTTATATAATTGAATAATTTGTGAAATTTTTTCGGCCTCCAAATTAGTTTGACTAAGGGAGGATTTCGCTGTATTATCTTCTTTTTGTTTGTTACTGAATAAATCAGTCTGTGCGACTTCAGTTTGTTCTTCGGTTAGAGTTGGGGGTGATTTTTTTTCTCCTCCTAAGATGAGCCAGTCCAAATTTGCTTCTTCAAAATGTTCATGAATTTTGAGCATGAATTCTAAACTAGGTTTGTTTCTCTTAGATAAAATATGGGAAACAGAAGAACGTTGTACTCCTATTTTTTCTGCAAAAGCAGTAGCATTAAGTTGATTGTTTTGCATCAAAATTTCGAGTCGTTCGAGAAAGGCTTCTGTGTTTAACATTGTAAACTATTTTAAGGGATCATTCAAATATACAATTGTAAATTCAATAAAACAAGAGTAAATATAGTATACTATTACTTTAATTAATTTCCATAAGTACTTGATTGTATGTAAATTAATTGTTTAGCATCAAAATTATTTTACAAATGTTACAATTAGTAGGCTTAAGACCCATCAAAACGAAATAAAATGAATACAATTGTAAAATACATTTGTAAACAAACAGATGTTTACATTTGTATTTTATTTGAATCATGACCACAAAACGATATTTACCACCGAGTGCTTTGAATTCATTTTTGGAAGGTTTGCCTCAGGCAGTTTCCATTAGCACAATAGGAAAGTCAGTAAAGGGTTTACCCATTTCTCTTTTGACAATTGGAAACGGAAAGACTAAAATTTTGATGTGGTCTCAGATGCATGGAAATGAAAGTACTACCACAAGAGCCTTACTAGACTTTATTCCATGGTTTTTAAAAGCAACTCAAAAGCATCTACAAAAGACCTTTACATTGAGTGTCATTTTACAGCTTAATCCAGATGGTGCCAAAGCCTACACTCGTTTAAATGCCAATGGTGTTGATTTAAATCGTGATGCAATTGATCTTACTCAGCCCGAAAGTGTAGTGTTACAGGAACTATATCAAGAGATAAATCCTGATTATTGTTTAAACCTGCATGGTCAGCGGACAATATTCTCTGCTGGAAAAATGGGAAAAACAGCTAGTTTATCTTTTTTAGCACCTTCCGCTGATTTAGAGCGTTCCATTACGCCATCCAGAAAGAAAGCTATGCATTTAATTGTGGCCTTAAAAAGAGCTTTAGAAAAGGAGCTTCCCGAACAAGTAGGTCGCTATGACGATGCGTTTAATCCCAATTGTGTTGGGGATAAATTTACCCAAATGGGGACGCCAACTATACTTTTTGAAGCTGGGCATGTGCCAGAGGATTATCAACGCGAAATAACGAGAAAATATATATTCGAAAGTTACAAAACCCTTTTGTACACCCTCTTTTCCAATGACTTTGAGTACACTACCAATGAATATTTTGACATTCCTGAAAATGCCAAGGACTATGTTGATTTGATTGTTTCTGGAGTTACAATAAAAAGCAATGATGAGAGTTTTGTTGAACAGGAATTGGCCATACAATACGAGGAAAGGCTTGAAAAGAATGAGGTGATATTTGTACCTGTCATGCAGTTTTTTGCTTCTCAAGCACCCGTAAAAGCTCATAAAAAAATAAGGATTCCGAAGGGTTTAAAAAATAAAGAAATCTCATTTGAGAAAGGGAAAATTATCCAAAAAGACGTTTTTGAGCGATTTTCATCAATATAATCTTTCAATAGTCCAATTTCTATGAATTATTATCTGTAAAACTTAAATATACTTGTAAATTCCACAATAAAATCACTTAAAACCTATTATATTTGCCAAAAAAATTATAGTATGAGTAAAGTTGCTTTGGATGAAATTGATCATCAAATACTTGACATTTTAATAGACAATACACGTATTCCTTTTACAGACATTTCAAAACGATTGTTGATCTCTGCAGGTACTGTACATGTTCGAGTAAAGAAAATGGAAGAGTCAGGAATCATTAAAGGATCTTCGTTGAACTTAGATTATGTAAAGTTGGGTTATTCATTTATTGCTTATGTGGGTGTTTTTTTAGAAAAAACCAACACCATTAATGAGGTTTTAAAAGAGCTTAATGAAATTCCATTCATTACCGTTGCACACATCACTACTGGAAAATTTAATGTTTTTTGTAAGGTTAGAGCTCGTGACACCCATCATGCTAAAGATATTATTTTTAGTATTGATGATGTTGCAGGGGTCTCAAGAACTGAAACCATGATTTCAATGGAAGAAAGCATCAATGACAAAAAACGATTAATGCACCATATTTTCACAGAATTATAAAAAATTAAAATTTAATGGCTCGAAAACCTAAAATCGAACGATTTAACGAAAAAGTACTCTCTAAATTTCAAATTTATAATAGCCTATTTCTTACCCTCCCTTTTGAAAACATAAAAGAAACTTCTCTTTTTTTGCCTCTTTTTGCAGACGCTTGTAAAATGGGATATGAAGAAAACATGAAGCCCAACGATATAGTCACTTCTTTCTTTAGTCGCTATGTGCCTGATTTTAATGCGGAACAACAAAAAGATTTGTTATTTAACTTCATTCAATATATTGAGCGCCAAGTGGTTCTTTTTGATGCTATTGAAGATGCAGGCTTTTCTTACGTGAATAATATGCATGGAAGAGGAACGCTAAGGAATTTTAAAGAAGAAGCTTCGGGGAAGCAACTTTCTGAAACCTTATCCGAGTACATCAAGCGCTTTAATGTTCGTATTGTTTTGACTGCACATCCTACCCAATTTTATCCGGACAATGTGTTGGTGATTATTAATGAACTTTCCAGTGCGATTGCAAAAGACGACCTCGATAGTATCAAAAAGCTTTTGGTTCAGTTGGGAAAAACACCCTTTTACAAAAAAGAAAAACCGACTCCTTTTGATGAAGCTTTGAGTCTAATCTGGTTTCTTGAAAATGTATTTTATCATTCTGCAAGCACCATTTATGACTATATCGCAGAGCATATCGTCGATTCCAATCAACTTGAAAATTCAATTTTTGATTTTGGGTTCTGGCCCGGAGGAGACCGGGATGGAAATCCTTTTGTTACGTCTGACATTACACTAAAAACGGCCAAACGTTTACAGTTTTCTGTTCTCAGAAATTATTATCGCGATTTAAGAAAATTAAAGAGAAAAATTACTTTCCCGGGCGTAGAGCATCGGGTTGCAGAACTTGAACAATTGGTTTTTAATGAATTGTTCTATCCAGATCGCAATTCAGATTTTTCGTTAGACATTCTTCTTTCTGAAATGCATGCTATTTTAGAAAGTGTCATAAAAGATCACAGCGGATTATATCAAGAAGAAGTCAAGAATATCATTCATAAAATGAAATTGTTTTGTTTACATTTTGCGAGTTTGGATATTCGTCAAGATTCTAGGGTGCACCATAGTGTTTTTACAGAGATCATCTCTCATCCTGACATACAATCTTATGTTTCAGGATTACCTAAAAACTTCCTTGAGTTAAGTGCTGAGAAAAGATGTGAAGCCCTTTCATCAATGAAAGGAGATGTTTCTCCTACAATTTATCACGATGAGATCACCCAGCAAACTTTGGAGAGTATACGTGCAATGCAAAGTATACAAAAGACCAATGGAGAAAAAGGTTCCAACCGATATATTATTAGTAACTGTCAAACTTTAGAGAATATTTTAGAGCTTTTTGCAATGTGTCGTCTCAGCGGATGGGACAACCCTACGGTAGACTTCATTCCATTATTTGAAACCATTCCAGATCTTGAGTCAGCAGAAGCTGTAATGGATGGTTTGTTTACAAATCCGATATACAAAGCACATTTAAAAAGCCGTAAAAACAAGCAAACTGTGATGTTAGGTTTTTCTGACGGAACTAAAGATGGGGGCTATTTTATGGCGAACTGGAGCATTTACAAGGCTAAAGAAGCCCTTAGTGGTTTAGCTACAAAATATGGTATTTCCATGGCGTTTTTTGACGGCAGAGGCGGACCTCCAGCCCGAGGAGGTGGGAATACGCATGAATTCTATGCTTCGATGGGCGATACCATTCAGAGTGAGGATATTCAGCTCACTATTCAGGGGCAAACGATAAGTTCTAATTTTGGTACCCTTGATTCTTCCCAATATAACTTAGAACAACTTTTGAGTTCGGGTATGGCGAGCCAGATTTTAAACCCAGGCAGGAATAATTTATCAGCATCTGATCGTAAAACGATGGAAGGTATTGCTGATTTTAGTTATCAAGCCTATCAAAATTTCAAGGCACATCCCATGTTTATTCCTTATCTGGAACGAATGTCAACCTTACCTTTTTATGCGAAAACGAATATTGGAAGTCGCCCTTCAAAAAGAGGAAAGTCCAAAGGCTTGCAATTTGAAGACTTGCGTGCAATCCCATTTGTTGGGAGCTGGAGTCAGTTAAAGCAAAACGTTCCTGGATTTTTTGGTGTTGGAACTTCAATTAATCATTTTGTTAATGAAGGAAAAATTGAAGATGTTAAGGAACTGTATAAAAATTCACGCTTTTTCAGAACCTTACTTTTTAATAGCATGATGAGTTTAACAAAATCCTTTTTCCAGTTAACGGCTTACATGAGTGAAGATAAAGAGTTTGGTGCATTTTGGAATTTAATTTTCGAGGAGTATAAATTAACGAAAGAACTTTTGATAGAAGTTAGTGGTTTTGAATCTTTAATGGAGAATGAACCAGCAGGAAAAGCTTCCATTCGAGCTAGAGAAGAGATTGTTCAGCCTTTATTGACCATACAGCAGTTTGCTTTAATGCAGTTACAAACGCTTCGTCAGTCGAAAGATTCAGATCCAGAGCAAAT
>Ga0233402_1000935_pt1 | contig 10482 bp, 10 predicted proteins | sample 54DmetaG_FD_182705 | JGI IMG/M metagenome (GOLD analysis project Ga0233402, IMG submission 182705) | Seawater microbial communities from Monterey Bay, California, United States - 54D | ecosystem: Environmental > Aquatic > Marine > Coastal | place: USA: California | collected 2016-11-11 | reverse complement strand
AGTCAGTAGAAAAAATGAATGTAAAGAAAGAATCTTATAAGTCAAATATATTAAATAGTTCAAATGGTTATAGTTCAAGTAATCACGTTTACAGAGATTTTAATGTAGTAGGAAAAGAATCAATAACATTAAGTAGTGGGTTTTTAAGTGAGGAATACAACGAAGTGTTTAAACAGATGATGCTATCTGAAAAGGTATGGGTTACCAATGTAGTTAATAGTGTAGAACAAGTATTACCGATTAACGTTAAGACATCTAACATTACATATAAGACATCTTTAAATGATAAGTTAGTAGAGTACACATTTGACTTTGATAATTCATTTAATGTAATAAACGACATTCGATAAATGCAGAAAATGCAATTATACATAGAGGGAGAAAGGGTTGATATGTTTGAAGATGAAAGCGTTGTTATTACTCAAACAATAAAGAACGTAAAAGATATTGATAAGGTATTTACTGACTTTACAAGAACATTTACTTTACCAGCGAGTAAGACAAATAATAAAATCTTTAAACACTATTATAATTTTGATATAGAAGATGGTTTTGATGCAAGGGTAAGAAAACCAGCAAACATAGAATTAAATACTTTACCTTTTACAGATGGTAGAGTAAAATTAGAGGGTGTTGATTTAAAGGATAATAAACCACATACTTATAAGATTACATTCTTTGGTAGTACAGTTACATTAAAAGACTTGTTAGGAGATGATACATTGTCTGCTTTATCAAGTTTAACATCTTTAAATAAAACATACGATGCTACAAGTATATATAATTCTTTAAGGGATGATCCAACAAGTGAAGATATTATTGTACCATTAATTACACACACACAAAGACTAACATATAATTCTCATAGTTCAGCAAATGAATCTGGGAATGTAGCTTATGATAGTGGGTACATTAAGGGAGTTTTATATTCTGAATTAAAATACGCAATTAGATTACATTCTATTATTCAAGCGATAGAAACCAAATATCCAAGTATTTCATTTAGTAATGATTTTTTTAATACTAATAACGTTCCTTATTATAATCTTTTTATGTGGTTACATAGAAAGAAAGGAGATGTTGAAAATTTAAGTGGAGAAAATGAATCTTTGATAGATAATTTTACTGATGGGAGTGATATTCTTACTGCTTCTACAATGTCAAACAATGCTTTATCTTTATATTTCTATACACCCCCAACATCGGTGTTAGAATATACGCAGATAAATCTAAAAAGTACTACATCAAACACAAATCCATATAGAATATCTATTAGAAAAAATGGTATTGAGGTTGTAAATAGTGGAGATATTACATCTGGTGTTGAAGTTATAACAAGTGTTCCTTCTATTGATATAGAACAAGATGCAGAATATACTGCTTATATTGAATCTGATTTTGATATTACTTTTTCTAATATTACTTTTCAAGTATATAAATACAATAATACTAATATCCCAGCACCCCCAACTATATATTCAAAAAGTTATTCAATAACTAATTATCAATATACAAGTTCTTTTAAGTTTGATATTACACAACAAATACCAAATATAAAAGTAATTGATTTTTTAAGTGGTTTATTTAAGATGTTTAATTTAACTGCATACATTGACCAAATTACAAATAAAATTGTTGTAAAGACATTAGATAGTTTTTATAGTGGTGGTTCTTCTTATGACATAACTAAATATGTAGATGTTAGTAAAAGTCAAGTAAATATAGCTTTACCATATAGAGAAATAAATTTTGAACACGAAGATACTAAAACATTTTTATCTGCATTTCATAAACAAAAATTTGGTAAAACTTGGGGAAAATCAGAATACACTGGTTCAGAGAAATTAGATGGTAGTATTTACAATGTTAAAACACCTTTTTCACAAATGAAGTATGAAAGGTTGATTGATGAACTTGCTAATGGAGATGGTGTAACTACTGTTCAATGGGGGTGGTCTGTTGATGATAATAAAGAATCTTATCTCGGCAAACCTTTATTGTTTTATCCAATAAGAATAACAAACGGAAATAATATTGCTTTTTTAAACTCTCCGAACAGTCAAACTGGAACAACAACCTATAACATTCCATCAAATAGTGTTGCTTTATCTTCTTCGACAAGTACTTATAATATGAATTTTAATGCAGAGCCAAACGAATGGGGTGCATTAGAAGTTCCTATTGATAATGGTTTTACTAATACGTTATTCCAAGCATATTATAGCAATTATATTACAAGCGTATTTAATCCTATAAACAGAATAACAAAAGTAAGTGCTTATTTACCTTTAAGAATATTACTTAATTATACGTTAGCAGATAGGTTTGTAATAGGTGGAAACAGTTACAAGATAAACTCAATAAAAACTAATTTAAAAAATGGTAAATCTGATATAGAATTACTGAACGATCTATGATAGAAAATATATTAGAATTATTAAAATACGCAAACGGAGAAACCGAGAATATAAGGATCGCACAAGGAAAGAATAAACTACCTATTACATTAAAGGATGGATATAAGGTACTAAAACAAGAAATCAAATGGCAGAGAAAGTAACGATTGAATTAGAAGCTAAAACTGGTAAAGCAGAGGCTAATATACAAGATGTTGTTAATTCAGTAGATAATTTAAACAAATCATTTGTAGAGGCTAATGAATCAAATAAAAAATCTTTAAAGAGTTTAACTAAAGGAACAAAGGTTTTAGCTAAAGGATTTAAAGGTGTAGGTCTTGCTTTAAAGGGTGCAGGATTAGGCATTATATTAAAAGTAGTAGATAAGCTTTCAGAAGCTTTAATGAGAAACCAACAAGTAGCTGATACTGTTGAAACTGTTTTTACTGCAATAGGAATTGTTTTTAAACAAATTAGTGATGTACTAATAGATGTATTTAAAAGCGTTTCAGAAACTACTGGTGGTTTTGATGCGTTACAAAAAGTTTTAGGTGGTGCGTTATCTATTTCTATAAATCTTGTTGTAGGTGCTATTCAAGGAATGATGCTTGGTGTTCAGAAAGCACAATTAGCTTGGGAACAATCATTTTTAGGTGATGGCGATCCTAAGGAGTTAAAAAGATTAAATTTAGCTATTACAGAAACACAAGGAAAGTTACTTGAAACTGGGGATCGAATAAAAAAAGCAGGTGGGGATATAGCTGATAATTTTGTTGAGGCAGTAGGAGAAGTCGGTACTTTAGCAGAGGGTGTAGCAGTAGGTGTTTCAGATGCTATTAATGAGATAGATGTAAAATCTGCTTTAAGCCAAGCAAAGAGAGTTGTTCAAAATAAAAAGAATTATGGTTTATTAGAATCTCAAAGCCAAAGGTTAGTTGAGCAATATGATCTCGAAGCGGAAACACAAAGACAAATAAGGGATGACGATAGGAAAAGTATATCTGAAAGGATAGAAGCAAATAACGAATTACTTAATGTTTTAAATAAACAAGCAAGTGAGGAAAAGAAAGCTATTGACGCACGTATCAGTGCTTTAAACGAGCAAGTAAAATTAGAGGGAGAAAGTAATGAATTAACAAAAGAACTTTTTGACTTAAATACAGAATTGATTGCTATTGACGCAAAAGTCGCTGGGTTTAAATCAGAACAATTAACCAATCAAGCTTCTTTACAGAAAGAAAACGTTGAATTAACAAACGCACAAAAAGAAAGCGAGAATCAATTATCAATAGAAAGAAAAAGGTTTAATGCAGAACTAATAGAGGATGAGTTAAAAAAGATAGAGGAATTAGATTCGATTGATGCCATAGAACAAGAGAAAGAGAGAGCAAGACTACAAGCAGTTATTGATAACACAAATGAGGGAACACAAGCTAAGGTAGATGCACAAATAGCTTTAGATCAATTTACTGAACAGTCAAGGCAAACAAATATAGAAAGAGATAACCAAAAAGCTAAAATAGAAGAATTAAGAACTAAACAAAAATTAGCAGATGCTAAAGGTACTTTTGATCAGATAGCAAATTTGGCTGGTAAGGATAGTAAGGTAGGAAAAGCTATGGCAATAGCGAGTGCTACTATTAGTGGTGTAGAGGGTGTTCAAAACGCTTATTCTACTGCACAGAAATCTCCAATTACTGCTTTTTTCCCAGGTTATCCTATTGTTCAAGCAGGTTTGGCAGGAGCAGTAGCTTTAAAAAATATACAAGCAATAAAAAGTGTAAAAGCAGAAGGGACTACTGCAAGCACTGTACCAACTCCATCAAGTGGTGGAGGTGTACCATCAGCACCATCGCAACCTCCTGCGTTTAACGTAGTAGGTGCAAGTGATACTAATCAGTTAGCGACTGCAATAGGTAGTCAGCAACAAAAACCAGTTCAAGCGTATGTAGTTTCTAACGATATTACAACTGCACAAGAAATGGATAGAAACATTATAGACGGAGCATCTATTTAAAATATACAAAATAAAAAAAATATAACTATATATAAATATGAATATAATTGAGTTAGTATTAGATGAGGAAAATAATGAAATAGGAATCGAAGCAATTAGCGTTGTAGAGAATCCTGCTATTGAAGAAGATTTTATTGCCTTAAATAGTAACATTATAGAATTAGCAGAAGCAGACAAAGAAAAGAAATTACTTGTAGGTGCTTTATTAATACCAAACAAGCCTATATATAGAAGAAGTGGAGACGAGGAGTATTATATATACTTTTCAAAAGATACTGTTGTAAAGGCATCTCAAATGTATTTACAGAATGGTAATCAGAGTAAAGCCACTTTAGAACACGATCACGAAATTAATGGACTTACACTTGTAGAGAGTTGGATAGTTGAGGATGAAGTACACGATAAGTCAAGAAAGTTCGGTATGAATGTACCAGTAGGGACTTGGATGGGTTCTGTAAAGGTAAATAATGATGAGGTTTGGAATAACTTTGTAAAAACTGGAAAGGTAAAAGGATTTTCTATCGAGGGTTACTTTGCTGATAAAATGGAAAGACCAAAAGAACCGATCAAAGATATACAACAAGAGTTAAGTCAAATACAAGAAGAGGAAGCAGAGTTTATGTTATCTCAAATCAAAGCTATTATTAAGAGCGATAAACGACTTAAAAAAGGTAAGAGAACAGAGATGGAAAGTTTTTCTGACTATCCTCAGTCTGTAAGTAACAATGCTAAAAGAGGTATTGAACTAAACAAGAAAGTAAACAATAAGTGTGCAACACAAGTCGGTAAGGTAAGGGCTCAACAATTAGCCGATAGAAAACCAATAAGCATACAAACTATAAAGCGTATGTTCTCTTATTTAAGCAGAGCAGAAGAGTTTTATGATGGTGGAAATACAAAAGCTTGTGGTACAATATCATATTTATTATGGGGTGGTAAATCAGCAAAGAGTTGGGCTGAATCTAAAATAAAACAAGTAGAGGCAGGAAAAACCTCTAAAAGCCCTTGTTGGGATGGTTATGAGCAAAAAGGATATAAAATAAAAGATGGAAAAAAAGTACATAACTGTGTAAAAAAGAAATAGTGAATGAGAAATAAAGAGAATAAAATTCCAAGCAGTACAAGTCCAAGAGCAAGTAAGAGAGGTTGTTTATGTGAAAATAATACATACTCAAAAGAATGTTGTGATGGTAGCTTACAAGCACAAGGAATAGGTAAAACCTCAACGACAGTATAAACGAAAATACAAATTAATTTTTTTAATACTATATATTTATATGAAACCAAGTGAAATGTTAGATCAAGTAAAAACTTTCTTAGGAGTAGAAGTACAACTTGAACAAATGAAATTAGAAAACGGAGCTGTTTTAGAAGCAGAAAAATTTGAAAGTGATAATGAAGTCTTTATCGTAACAGAAGATGAAAAAGTTGCTTTACCAGTTGGAGATTATCTTTTAGAAGATGGTCAAACTTTAGTGATCGAAGAAGAGGGTATCATTAAAGAGATGAAATCTGAAGAGAAAGAGGAGAAAGAAGAAGAGGTTGAAGTAGAAGCAGAGGAAGAGGAAGAAGAAAAAGAAGAAATGGGTTACGCTACTAAAGAGGAACTTGAAGAGGTTAAATCTATGATTGATGAGATCAAAGCAATGTTAGAACCTAAAGAAGAAATGAGTGAAGAGCCTAAAGAAGAAGTAAAAGAGGAAGTAGAACTTTCAGAAGTTACTCAAGAGGTTGTAAGCGAAGCAGTAAATGAAATTCCAACTGAGGTTGCACAAGAATTATCTGAACCTGCTGTTGAACCAATTAACACAAACGCAGAGGTTTCTAAAACACAAGTAAAATTTAATATTGCATCTAAAAGAAAGATGACAACATTAGATAGAGTAATGAGTAAAATGAATAACTTTAATAACAAATAAATTAAATAAAAATGAGTGTATCTTTAACATCAACTTATGCAGGGGAATTTAGTGGTAAGTATATCGCTTCTGCATTATTATCTGCATCAACTTTAGATAGTGGTGCTATTTCAATTCTACCAAACGTAAAGTTCAAATCTGTTATCCAAAAGGGTGCAACTGATGACATCGTAAAAGATGCTTCTTGCGACTTTGTAACTAATCAAGGAACTTTAACTTTAACAGAAGCAGTTTTACAACCAGACGAGTTTCAAGTAAACCTACAATTATGTAAGAAAGATTTACATAACTCTTGGGAAGCTGAACAAATGGGTTATTCTGCTCACGATTCTTTAGCACCATCTTTTGCTGAATTTGTAATCGCTCACGTTGCTTCTAAAGTAGCTGACAAGACAGAGAAAAACATTTGGAGTGGAGCAACTGCAAACAGTGGAGAATTTGACGGATTTACTGCAAAATTAACTGCTGATGGAACTGTAATTGATGTAACTGGAACTACTGTAAATTCTGGAAACGTAATTGCTGAATTAGGAAAAGTAGTAGATGCTATCCCAACTGCGGTTTACGGACAAGAAGATTTAACTCTTTATGTTTCTTCAAACGTAGCAAGAGCATACGTAAGAGCATTAGGAGGATTTGCAAGTGGTATTGGAGCAAATGGTTCTGATAACAAAGGTACTCAATGGTACAACGGTGGAGAATTATCTTTTGATGGTATCAACATCTTTGTTGCAAAAGGATTAGCAGATGACACTATGGTTGCAGCACAAAAATCAAACTTATATTTCGGAACTGGTTTATTAAATGATCAAAACGAAGTTAAAGTAATTGATATGAGCGACATAGATGGATCACAAAATGTAAGAATTATAATGAGATTTACCGCAGGAGTACAGCACGTATTCGGTTCTGATATCGTTCTTTATTCATAATAATCAATTAATAATCATTAAAGAGGGTGGGTTCTTGCCTATCCCTTTTTTATTTAAAACAATAAAAATATATGGCTTGTGCAGTAACAAAAGGAAGAAGTTTACCTTGCAAAAGTTCAGTAGGTGGTCTTAAAAATGTTTACATTTTAGATTACTCTCCTGCTATTGCAGCGTTAAGCGATTCTTCTGGAACAATAACATTACCGAGTGATGGTAGTGCAGAGTTTTTCAAGTACGAAATAAAAGGAAATTCAAGTTTAGAAACTGCCGTTACATCTTCAAGAGAAAACGGAACTACTTTTTATGAAACTACTTTGAATCTTACATTAACTACGATTGATGTAGCAACTCAAGAAGAAATTAAACTACTTAATAGAGGTCGTGCTCACTATGTAGTAGAGGATTATAACGGAAATTATTTTTTAATTGGTAAGGATAATGGTGCTGAAATAAATAGTGGTACTATTGTAACTGGTGCAGCGATGGGAGATTTAAGTGGATTTACACTTGTGGCTTCTGCTCAAGAAACTGCCCCTCCATTTTTTGCAACTGCACCAGATGTGAGTTCAACTACACCTATTGATCCAAATCCGTAATTAAATTTTACTTTATCTTAAAGGGGTATCTTAACGGATACCCTTTTTTTATTTAATACACACAAAAAATAGTATTTATTACTATATACTAATATGAAAGTATTAACTACAAGTACAAACCAACAAACCATAAAGGTCATACCGAGAAGTTACGTTGCATCTGTTACATTAAAATTAAGAGATGACAGTACTAACGAGATAACTACTGCAAGTGTAAATACTGTTACAGATAAGGACTATTTAACCTTGTCTTATGCGTTTAACTTAAAAGAGGGTAGGTATTATGATTTAACACTTTTGAACGGTTCTGATGTCATTTATTTAGACAGAGTATTTTGTACAGACCAAACAATTAACCAAGACACCAACGATTACTATTCTGTTAATAAAAATCAGTATGTAACAAAAGATGGTAATAATGATTATATAGTTTTATAATATGAATGATTTAAGAGTATTAAATTTATCGACTTATACAAGTCCTAAAATAAAGGAAACAAAGACAGATAATTTTGTTTCTTATGGAGAGGACAACAATTACTTTCAGTTTTTAATTGATAGGTATAATGGTAGTGCAACAAATAACGCTATTATAAACGGAATGTCTGAAATGATATTCGGTAGAGGTTTAGATGCGACAGATAGCAATAGGAAACCAGAGGCTTATGCACAAATGATTACTTTATTTCACGATGACTGTGTAAGGAGATTATCTTCTGATCTAAAACTTATGGGCCAATGTGCAATGCAAGTAATCTATTCTAAAGACAGAAAAACGGTTGCAAGGGTAGAGCATATACCAGTACAAACATTACGAGCAGAGAAGTGTAATGAAAAAGGAGAAATAGAAGCATACTATATGCACCCAGACTGGGAGAACTACAAAAAGAACGATACTTTAAAAAGAATACAAGCGTTTGGTTATGGTAATGATCCTATACAGATATATTACGTAAAACCTTATAAGGCAGGATATAAATATTATTCCCCAGTAGATTATCAAGGTGGTTTACAATATGCAGAGTTAGAAGAAGAGATATCTAATTATCACTTAAATAATATTATGAATGGGTTAGCACCAAGTATGTTAATCAATTTTAATAATGGTACACCGGATCCCGAGCAACGTCAATTAATAGAAAACAGAATCTATCAAAAATTTAGTGGTAGTTCTAATAGTGGTAAGTTTATATTATCTTTTAACGATGATTCAAATACCGCTGCAAGTATAGAACCAATACAATTAAGTGATGCACATAATCAGTACCAATTCCTTTCTGATGAAAGTATGCGTAAGATTATGGTAGCACATCGAGTAGTTTCCCCTATGTTATTAGGTGTAAAAGATTCAACTGGTTTAGGTAATAATGCAGATGAATTAAAAACTGCTTCTTTGTTAATGGATAACACAGTTATTAGACCATTTCAGACGCTTTTAATAAATGCCTTTGATGATATATTAGCTTACAATGATATTAGCTTAAATCTTTATTTTAAAACATTGCAACCATTAGAGTTTAAAGAGTTAGATAATATAGTAGATGGAGAAACAAGAGAAGAAGAAACTGGTGTTAAATTATCAAAAGAAATTGATTTTATTAGTGAATTTGGAGAAGAAGAAGATTTAGAAAACTGGGAACTAATTGATGAAAGAAAAGTTGATTATGATGCAGAGTATGAATTAAATGAAGAAGTAAGAAAGTTAAACAATCCTAAATTATCTCTACTATCTAAAATGTATAATTTTGTTACTACTGGAACTGCACGACCAAACGCAAAAAGTAGTCAAGATGGAACAAGCGAAGATGGTTTACAATTTAAAGTAAGGTATCAATACGCACCTTTAACTTTTAAAGAAACTAGTAGAGAGTTTTGCAAGAAAATGGTAAAAGCTAAAAAGATATATCGTAAAGAAGATATTGACAGAATGAGTAAAACCTATTTAGGAGATGGATATACTAATAATGAGGGTAAGACTGTCGGTTGGGGTAAAGGTGGTGCTTTAACTTTTGATCGTTGGCTCTACAAAGGTGGTGGAGACTGTCATCATTTTTGGATGCGTAAAACATACAAGGCAAAGAGTAAAAATCTAAAACCAGATGTTGGTAATCCAAATGCAGAAGTAAGCGTAAACAAGGCAAAAAAAGAAGGTTTTAAACCAGAGGTTAATGATAAAAAAGTAGCAATGCGACCAACGGATATGCCCAATAATGGATTTGTAAAAAAAAGATAGATGGCAACAGCATTATTTATAAGTAGAACGGATTTAGTAAAGAATAGTATTCTTGATGGGAATGTAGATACTGACAAGTTTATACATTTTATTAAGATTGCACAACAGATAGATATACAGAATTATTTAGGAACTGATTTATACAATAAGATTAGTGCTGATATTATTGCTGATAATTTAAGTGGTAATTATTTATCTTTAGTTAATGATTATGTACAACCTATGTTGATACATTATGCAATGATGCAGTATTTACCTTTTACTGCCTATCAAATAAAAAATGGTGGGATCAGTAAACATACATCAGAGAATGCAGAAAGTGTTTCTAAAGAGGAAGTAGATTATTTGGTAAACAAAGAAAGAAACTTTGCAGAGTACTATACAAGAAG
>Ga0233402_1000920_pt1 | contig 10583 bp, 9 predicted proteins | sample 54DmetaG_FD_182705 | JGI IMG/M metagenome (GOLD analysis project Ga0233402, IMG submission 182705) | Seawater microbial communities from Monterey Bay, California, United States - 54D | ecosystem: Environmental > Aquatic > Marine > Coastal | place: USA: California | collected 2016-11-11 | reverse complement strand
CCACCCTACAAGATATCAAGGACTTAATGATTTATTGGCTTACCCGTCACTAGCTCTTTGGTCACCTTACTTGGTTTATAAAAGCTCTCATCTCAAGCATCACGAGGATTTAAATTTAACAATTCCAAATGTTGACCCTGAAAGCTATTTTATTAGTAAGGATGAATGGGATCTATTAGGCGGTTATCGACAAAAACTTGCAGAATTTAACATGACTTTGTTAGGAAGATTAATACTCGGACCTTTTTGGTACTTCATTGCACTTAAAAAAGAGTTTGTGATGAGTTTTAAAAAAGTTTTTTCAATCAATTTTCTAATTTGGTTCTCTCATGAAGTCTTTGTAGTGGTGCTTTTATATTTCATTTGGTCCTTTTTTAATATTCACTTTTTAGTTTATATTGGATGCGCTTATATGGCACAAGCATTGACAATGTTAAGAAGTTTTTATGAGCACCGTCCTAGCTCCAACCCAAATCACCGCTCGATAATAATGCACACCTCTTTACTAATGAGAATTTTATTTTTAAATAATAGCTACCATTTTGTTCATCATAAAAATCCTAATATGAGCTGGCATCAAATACCAAGAGAATACAAATCTAATTCAGAAAAATATAAACAATCTAATAGTTATTTCTTAGAAAAAGGTTACTTTACTTGGTTTAAAAAATATCTATTTAAGCCTGTTGATAAGCCAAAACACCCAGCCTTTTAACTGAGTTATGGAAAAAGAATTTATAGGTATTGGAATGTACTCATTAAATGATGAGCTTGAGAAAGCTTGGCAGGACCTTTTTCTTATAGCTGGAAAATTAAGTCCTGGTCTGGGTCTCCCAATTCATTTTTTGAACAGTATTGAGGAAAATGTTATTGTATCAAGTCAGACCCGAATTAGTCATATCTGTGGTTTACCGTTGGTAAGTCAATTTCAAGAAAAATTAATTCCAATTTGTACTCCTCATTTTGATCTTGAAGGTCTTGAAGGGCCAAACTACTTTAGTTACTTTATGGTTTCTAAAAAAAGCCAAATTAGATCCGTGACAGAATCTAGGGGGCTAGTTGCCGCAATCAGTAGCTATGATTCTCAAAGCGGCAGTAATGTTTTTCGAAACGAGATTGAGGTTGCAAAAAAGCTTGATTTTTTTGATGACTTTTACAAAAAAATTGTCACTACTGGCTCTCATAAAAACAGCATTCAAAAAATTATCAATAATGAAGTTGATATTGCTTGTATCGACGCAATAAGTTATAAAAATATAAATAGAGCAGAGCCTGAAATTGGGGATAAGTTAAGGATAATAGGGCGCTCAATTATTTCTCCTGCTCCTCCTTTAGTTACTCATAAAGATAGTCCATTATGTTCTTCGAGAGGTTTAATCAGAGCACTTAATAGCGCACTTAATTTGATGGACAAAGAGTCTAAAGACGCTTTAATAATAAAGCGATTTTCTTTTGTGCCTTTTGATACTTACAACTCCCAAATTAAAAAAGTTTAGATACCTTTTGGTAAATTGTATTCAGTTTCAAAGTGCCTCCATTCATAGCGCTTAGGATAATTTCTTCTATAATTTTCAAAATTAGATATATCTTGAATTGCTTTATCATCAGCATGGAATGAGTAAATTGAATTAAGAGTCTCATGAAGATTATTCCCCCTGATGATTTTTAATTCTGGATTGATTAGATGCTCGAAGTTATCATTCAGTGGCTTTTTGATATATTTGCAGAGATCCTTATAGATCATGAAGCTGCCCATAAATTTAGCATCAATAGAATGCCCTGCAATATGAGGCGTTGCCCAGTAAGCTGATTTTTGAAGATTTAAGTTAATATTGGGTTCATTTTCCCAACAGTCAATTATGTTTGCTTTTGTTTGGGTTTTTTCCCAGACCGTTTCATTAATGATTCCTCCTCTTGCAGCATTGATGACTATTGCATCATTATTAATATGTTTAAAATTGTGACTATCTAAAAGTTTGTAAGTAGGATGAAGACCTGAGTATGTCAAAGGGGTATGAAAAGTCACTATGTCAGCACTTAGGGCACTTTCTAGAGAAGTAAAATTATCACTTCCCTCTAGAGCCTCTCGAGGAGGGTCATTTAAAAGCGTTTTCAATCCAAGTTGTTTTGCTTTAACTTCAAGCCTTTTCCCTACATTTCCTACCCCAATGATTCCAAGGGTCTTATTAGATAATTCGAAGCTATAGTCTTTAGATAAATTTGCAATTGCGCTGATAACATATTCTGAGACAGCATTTGCATTACACCCCTGAGCCGATGAGAGAGCAATACCACTATCTTCGAGGTAGTTTTTTTCTATATGGTCTAATCCTGCAACAGTAGATCCGACAAACTTTATTTTAGAGCCTCTCAGTAGCTTTTCATCGACTCTAGTTCTAGATCTGACGATTAATGCATCAAAATCCTTTAGACTCTCGCTTCTTATCTCTCTTCCAGGAAGAGTAAACACTTCACCAAATTCTGAAAAAATTTGATTAGAGCCCCAGACTGCATCATCAATCAGTAATTTCATATGGGTAAGCTCCAGTTAATCAATTCCTGATTGGATGCTTTGAGGTAGCTATTTGTTTTTGAGAAATGTTTGCAGCCAAAGAAGCCTTTATGTGCAGAAAATGGAGAAGGGTGAGCCGCACTAAGAATCAAATGCTTATTACTATCAATTAACACTGATTTTTTATTTGCATAAGCACCCCATAGTAAAAACACTAAATTATCTTTATTATCGTTTAGTAGAGTGATAACCTGATCGGTAAAGACCTCCCAGCCTTGATTAGCGTGAGAGGCAGGAGAGTTCTTTTCTACTGTAAGGACGCTATTGAGCAGTAAAACACCTTGTTTGGCCCAATTTTCGAGGTGACCATGTCCTGGATTATTAAAATCAACATTATCTTGATCAAGCTCCTTATAAATATTTCTGAGTGACGGCGGAACAGCTATTCCCTTTGGAACAGAAAAGCTTAACCCTTCTGCCTGACCCTCTCCATGATAAGGGTCTTGTCCAAGAATGACAACCTTTGTAGCCCTGAAACTTGAGTACTCAAAGGCCTTAAACCATGTTCCACGAGGAGGGAAAATTTCATAATCAACTCTGGAACTAAGAAATGATAGTAAAGAGCCAAAATAATCTTTATTTTTTTCGTCTGATAAGTAAGGAGCCCAGTCGCCAATATCTTGAGTCATTTTATTTTATTGGTAGATTCACTTTTTTGAAGTAATCATAAAATTGCATTTGAAAGCCATAAAATATATTATGTTCTTAAATGATGTGCAAATTAATTTGCAAGGTTAAATAACATTTATATTATATCAAGGATTAGTAATGACTGATTGGATCAGTAGGTGGGAGAGTAACAGAATTGGTTGGCATGCAGAGCAGGTCAACAGACATCTGAATAGATATCTTGATAGGTTTGAGTTGTCATTTGGAGAGTCAGTTTTTGTACCACTTTGTGGGAAAACGAATGACATGCAATTCCTTCTTGAGAAAAATATAAAGGTTATTGGCGTTGAGATGAGCAATATCGCTATTGAGCAATTTTTTTCAGAAAATAATCTGGATTATTCGGTTTCAAAAATTGGCCAATTTGTATTGTATGAGGGTGATGGAATTATACTTTATTGTGGTGATTTTTTTGATTTAGATTCGAAGCATTTAGAGAATGTGAAAGCAATATATGATCGGGCGTCACTCATTGCCTTGGATGAAGACTTAAGACAAAAATATGCTAAACATTTAAGTGATATAATAGAAGTTGATGCTAGGATTTTACTCTTGACTTTAAACTATCCTCAGCATCAGAGATCTGGCCCACCTTTTGCAGTAAGTAAAGAAGAGGTCAAACAATTATTTAATGGTTCATTTGATATTCAAGAATTGTATTGTATTGAGGATATTGAAAATGAGCCGATGTTCCAAAATCTTGGAGTAGATTTTGTTGAAAAGGCAGTGTATTTGCTGCAAAAAGTGAGAATGTGATGGCAAAAAAAATGACGGGCATAGTCGCTCAATTTGGCACTAAAGGGTATGGATTTATTACAGGTGATGACGGAGAGAAGTACTTTGTTCATCAAAAAAATGTTTTTAATAAGTCTCGTTTAAGAAGCGATACCAGAGTTAAATTTAAAGTTGAAACCTCGGAAAAAGGTCTTGTTGCTGTAGATGTTAAGTTAGAGAAGATAGTTGAAGAGTCAGCGCCACTAACCGACAATGACATTAAAGCAATGTTTGGTGTTTTGCTAGTTTTCCAGATTATTATCGCGTACTTTGTTTTTTTTGGATAAATGAAAAAGCTACTAGTCTTAGGCTTACTTGTTGCAATTACAATTTCTGGTTGTCTGTCCACACCTGCAAGAGAGGTAACTAATATCTGTACCTTGCTAGATGAAAAGGTAAGTTGGTATCGTGCAGCTAAATTAAGTGAAGAAAAGTGGAAAGTACCAATGCACTTGCAAATGGCCATCATTCATCAAGAGTCTCGCTTTGCCTCAAGAGCCAAACCACCTCGTAACAAAATCCTCGGATTTATTCCTGGCTCAAGACCAACAGATTCATACGGTTACACTCAAGCTAAAAAAGCGACATGGGAGTGGTATCAATTGAAAACTGGTAAAAAAGATGCCCGTAGAGATAACTTCACTGATGCTATAGATTTTGTTGGCTGGTATGCTAACCAATCGAACCTAAGATCAAAGATTAGTAAGACAGATGCGTATCGTCAATATTTAGCTTACCATGAAGGACATGGCGGCTACAACAAGAAGAGCTATGAACAGAAGGATTGGCTTATTTCTATTGCTAAAAAGGTAGAGAACAAATCAAACACCTATAAATCTCAGTTAACTCAGTGTAGAGAGCAACTCGATAGTAATAGAATCTGGACTCTTTTCTGATAAATTAAATAGCGCAATATTTATGTCTGCTGCTGTGTTAATGTTAGATACTCGCCTGACGCTTCGATTAGCTCTGAATGAGTTCCTTGTTCAATAATTTCTCCGTCCTTAAGTACAATGATACGATCCGCATTTTTAATGGTACTTAATCGGTGAGCAATAATTATTGTTGTTCTGCCTTTTTGCATTTTATTGATTGCGGACTGAACGAGCTTTTCTGTTGCTGAATCAAGAGCTGATGTTGCCTCATCAAGAATTAAAATTGGGCTATCTTTTGCAATAGCTCTTGCAATCGAAAGTCTCTGTCTCTGACCTCCAGATAGAGTGACGCCATCCTCGCCAATTTCAGAATCATACTTATTATCTAGTTTTTCAATAAACTCATTAGAATTAGAAATTTTTGCAGCATTTGATATAGTTTCTTTTGACATTGTATTTTTCTGACCAAAAGCAATATTGCCACTAATTGAATCATTAAATAGACGAACATTTTGATCTACATACGAAAAGTTTGATCTAAAGGATTCTAAATCGAAGCTAATAATATCCTCATTGTTGATAAATATCTTTCCACTTGTAGGGTTATAAAATCGAGTAAGAAGGTTGACTAGTGTTGTTTTGCCACTTCCAGTAGCTCCAACAAGTGCTATTGTTTCACCATTCTTAATATTTAAATTTATATTTTTTAATGACTGAGCTTTATCTCCATAGGAAAAACTTACGTTTTGAAATGAGATATCTCCAATTGGATTGGAGGCTTTATTGCTTCGAGGGCTATTTTCTGGCTTTTCATCAATTAACCCAAATATACTAGTACCTGCAATTACAGCATTCTGTAGAGGCTTATTGATATTTATAAGGCTTTTGGAGGGTTTGACAAGCATTGCCATCGCTGTGAAAAAAGCAAGAAACTCTCCTGCACTCATAGCTAAAAAAGTAGATGAAAAATAAACCACTATGGCAAGACAAAGTCCTATTAGGATATTTACAATTGAGGTATTCACTCCACCAGCAACATCAACTTTAAAGCGCTGCTGACGAATTGTTGTAACAAGTTGAGAAAATTTACCTTCCTCATGAGATTGCGCATTATAAATTTTTACTAGATCATTTCCTGAGATATTCTCATCAAGAAGATGTGTCATTTTACCCATTGAGTCCAGTACTTTTTTTGAGCCTTTTCTAATTCTTATAGTTGAAATTTTCACAGCAAGATACACTAGTGGAAGAAGAATTAATAGACTTAGGCTCAACAAATAGTTTTTATAAAATAAATAAACAATTAATATAATTACGGTTAGCAAAGATTTAATCAATTCAAGCCATATTACTGAAGCAGCAGAGGAAATCTGCTCTACATCATATGTCAACTTTGATAGAGTTTCTCCAGTTGTGTTTTTATCAAAATATGATTTTGGGAGTCTTAATAATTTAGAAAACATCTTTACTCTTAAATCCATAATTACTTTATTTGAGACCCAGGAACTTAGCGAGGTCGAAGTTAAGGCAAATAATGAGCTTAAGGCAATAACTCCAAAAAGAATTATTGAGTATAAAAATGCAGATTCTTTAGATCGTTCAGTAGTAAATAAATTATCAACTATACGACCAGTTATCTCAGGGATTGCAGTTTCCAATGAAGTTGAAAGAATCATCAAAAATGAGACAAAAATTAATTTTCCTAAATGAGTCCTAAGGTATGGAAAAAGTCTCTTTAAGAATTGTTTGTAACCCATTATGATTTGTTTGATTGGATGTGCCCATATTCTACACAAATTTGTGTATCATAGCTATTTCAAACTTTGTTAGTTTTAGATGACAAAATACATCTTTATTACTGGTGGTGTTGTTTCCTCTCTTGGTAAGGGAATAGCCTCAGCCTCCCTAGCTTCTATTCTTGAAACACGCGGACTTAACGTCACTCTATTAAAACTTGACCCATATATAAATGTTGATCCTGGAACCATGAGTCCATTCCAGCATGGTGAAGTTTTTGTAACCAATGATGGTGCTGAGACGGACTTAGATTTGGGCCATTATGAGCGGTTCGTTCGAACTAAGCTTGGAAAGAAGAATAACTTTACTGCGGGAAGAGTCTACGAGAATGTAATTGATAGAGAAAGGAGAGGGGATTATCTTGGAGCAACAGTTCAAATTATTCCACATATCACGGATGAGATAAAAAAACTGATGAAAGAGGGTGCTGAAGAAGCAGATATTGCCCTGGTTGAAATTGGAGGTACTGCAGGTGATATTGAGTCTCTCCCTTTTATGGAAGCAATTCGTCAAATGAGTCTTGAGTTGGGTCGTGAAAATGCTGTTTTCATTCATCTAACGCTTCTACCTTATATCAAGGTTGCTGGAGAACTAAAAACGAAGCCTACTCAGCACTCAGTCAAAGAGCTTAGAGGGATAGGAATTCAGCCTGATATCCTTATTTGTCGATCAGAGCATGAATTAGAAGATTCTGAGCGTAAAAAAATCGCTTTATTCACAAACGTAGCTGAAGACTCAGTATTTATTTCACTTGACAAAGACAGTATATATAAAGTGCCAGAGGACCTTCATAGCCAAGGCCTTGATGATGCTGTTGTCTCTAAATTAGGCCTAAAATGTAACAAAGCTGATCTTACAGAATGGAAAAATGTAGTCTCAAGATTGGAAATGCCAAGCCATAGCGTAGATATTGCAATGGTTGGAAAATATATGGATTTAACAGAGTCTTATAAATCCCTTTCAGAGGCGCTTATTCATGCAGGGGTTCATACGCAAACTAAAGTCAATATTCACTATTTTGACTCAGAAGAGATTGAAAAAAATGGAGCAGAAAGTTTAAGTAATATGAGTGCTGTGTTGGTTCCAGGGGGGTTCGGCATAAGGGGTATTGAAGGCAAAATAAAAGCAGTTCAATTTGCACGTGAGAATCATATTCCATATCTAGGGATATGTCTGGGTCTTCAAGTTGCTGTGATTGAGTATGCTCGTCATATGGCAAATATGAACGGCGCTAATAGTACGGAGTTTGATGAAAATACTAAATATCCTGTAATTGGTCTAATAACTGAGTGGCAAGATGAGAATGGTGACACCCAGACGCGGGATTCTGATTCTGATTTGGGGGGCACCATGAGACTTGGCGGTCAAGAGTGCCAATTAGTTAAAGGCAGCCATTCCCAAAAAATCTATGGCTCAGAGAAGGTAACCGAAAGACACAGGCATAGATATGAAGTAAACAATAAACTGATATCACAAATTGAAAATGCTGGACTTACTGTTTCTGGAAGGTCAAATGATGGCTCTCTTGTTGAAATGGTTGAAATAACTAACCATCCCTGGTTTGTTGCCTGCCAGTTTCATCCTGAGTTTACCTCAACGCCAAGGGATGGACACCCACTCTTTGAGAGTTTTATAAATGCCGCTAAGAAAGCACATAATTTAATACTTTCTTAATTAAAAAAATCTTTTGATTTTATAATCTCAATTATGTCTTTGAAAAAAACAGAGATTACGGTTTTGGGTGGAGGCGTCATAGGTCTCTCTGTTGCATTAAGAATGTTAAATGCAGAAAGAGAAGTTACTTTAATTGATCCTGAGGAGCCTGGGACTGGGACCTCATTTGGTAATGCTGGTACTATCGCGGAATACGCTGTCCTGCCAGTTGGATCACCAGAAATAATTAAACAGCTGCCCTCTCTTCTATTTAATAAGAATAGTCCTATAGCAATTAAGCGCTCTGCAATTCTATCCTTATGCCCTTGGCTTATAAAATTTTTATACCAGTCAATGCCAAAGAACGCCGCGAGAAATGCTCAAGCGATTGCCTCATTAGTTCAAGGTTCAAGGATGCAGTGGGAGGAACTTTCCTCACAAGTTGGTGGAGAGTCCTTCTTAAAAACAGATGGTAATATCTATCTTTATCCTAAAGAGAAGCTTTTAGAGTATGGAATAAGGGATATTGATAAAAGAAGACAGCTTGGCTTAAATGCAGAGATTTTAAATATTGATGAACTTAAAAAGCTGGAGCCAAACCTTGATTTATCTGAGGGTGGAGCCTCTTTCTTTCCGGATGGAGCATATATGAATGACCCTGGAAAAATGGTCAAGCTAATTTTAAATGCATCAATCAATAAGGGTTGTCAGATTATAAGTCAAACCGCAACAAAGATTGAGAGAGTAAATGATGGTATCAAAGTCCATCTTGATAACCAGTCAACAATAATAACTAAACAATTGGTAGTTGCAGCAGGTGCTTACTCTAAAAAATTTGCTCAACAAGCAGGCGATAAAATTCCACTGGATGTAGAGCGCGGATATCATGTTGAGTATGACATGGCGGAGCCCCTCCTAAATAGGCCATGCTGCTATGCTGCCGGAGGTTTCTATATGTCGCCAATGTCTGGTAGGCTGAGAGTAGTTGGAACTGTTGAGCTTGGCGGCTTGAGTCCTAAAATTTCTCAGCACAGAATCAAGTACTTAGAAAAAGGCGCTAGACTGTTTTTTCCAACACTTAGTAATCCAAGCAGGACATGGCTTGGCTTTCGCCCATCAATTCCTGATAGTAGGCCAGTAATCTCTCAGTCAAGCAAAGGAAACGATATTGTTTATGCTTTTGGACACGGGCACATAGGGCTTACCTTAGCGCCAATCACAGCAGAAATTGTTGAGTCAATTCTAACAAAGACTAAGACGCCTAAATCAATATCTGAGTTCTCAGCAACAAGGTTTTAATTTCATTTACTAGACTACTTCTTTTTTACAAATTTCATGAGGCGTCTTTTTTTCTGAATTTGGCGCGCAGACAAGATATTTTTTTTATCTTTGAATGGATTGTCACCACTCTTGAAGTTGATTTTTATCGGAGTATTGGTAAGCTTGAGAGCAGTGGTAAAGAAATTCATTAAAAATCGTTCATAACTCTTAGGTACATTTTGAATGTGATTTCCATGAAACATGAGCGTCGGGGGGAAAACATCAGTTTGATTCACAAACTTCAGGCGAAGTCTTCTTCCTGCAACAGGCGGCGGCTGATGAGAACTATTTGCCTGCTCTAAGATTTTGTTTAGAAGTGATGTTGGGTATCTTTTACCTGCATGCTCATAGGACCTTTTGATTGGTTCAAATAATTTTCCAACACCGGAGCCATGAAGCGCTGAAATGAAGTGAATGGAGGCATAACTAACGAAAGAGAGTTTCACATCAAGCTTCCTTTTGACTTCACTTTTTTGATACTCATCCAGTCCATCCCATTTATTGACTACTATCAATAAGGCTCTGCCTTTGTCAGCAATCATTCCAAGCAATGTGGCATCCTGTTCCGTCACTCCTTCATGAGCATCCAAGACTAAAATTACAACTTGAGAATCTTCTAAAGCACTGATTGCTTTTATGATGCTAAATTTCTCTATTTTTTCATCAACGCTTCGCTTCCTTCGAATGCCTGCAGTATCAATTAGCGTGTACTGCTCTCCTTCCCTTTCAAAAGGGATAAATATGCTGTCTCGGGTCGTTCCAGGAAGATCCACTGACAATACTCTTTCCTCACCTAAGATTCGATTAATTAATGTTGATTTGCCTACATTTGGTCTGCCTAATACTGCAACTGCAATACCATCAATGTCTTGCTCTTCTATGTCAGTTGACTTTGGCAATAGGGGTAATGTTTTTTCAATAAG
>Ga0233402_1000917_pt1 | contig 10607 bp, 10 predicted proteins | sample 54DmetaG_FD_182705 | JGI IMG/M metagenome (GOLD analysis project Ga0233402, IMG submission 182705) | Seawater microbial communities from Monterey Bay, California, United States - 54D | ecosystem: Environmental > Aquatic > Marine > Coastal | place: USA: California | collected 2016-11-11 | reverse complement strand
GGCAGTAGTATTCCTATTGTACACGAAGACGAAGCAAAAGAGAAAGCAGATTACTTCTTAGTGTTCCCGTTTCACTTTAAAGAATTGTTTGTTAATAGAATTTTAAAAGACTGGATTAAAGATGGCGGTAAACTTGTGTTCTGTACACCAGAGTTTGAGGTTGTAGGCTAATGTATAGCGAAATAACAAATAATTATCGCACTACTTGGTCAACGCATTACATTAAAAAGATGAGAGGCATATCTCCTATATCTACAATGAGTACATCACGTATCGTTGCAATACTAGAGGCTATTAAATATATTGAAAATAAAAACATTCCTGGTGACTTGGTAGAATGTGGCGTTTTTATGGGAGGCAATATTGCATTGTCCGTAGGCTATATGAGTGAATTGGGTATCATTAATCGTTCTTTCTGGGCATATGATACATTTTCTGGTGTACCTAAAAATGAATTAGTAGAAAATGATAGGCAAATTATTGATAACAGTATCGTAGAAAAACAATATAAAGATGATAAATGGTGTTACTGTGAGTTAGAAGAAGTTAAACAAAATGTTTTAGAACACACTAGAATGCAAACTGGTGAACGGAAATACAACAGCGAAGAAATAAAAGATGTTATAAATGAGAAAGTAATATACGTCAAAGGTTCGGTCATAGATACTATACCTGAGACTTTACCAGAACAAATATCTTTTATACGATTAGATATGGATATTGCGGTACCAACTGAACATACACTAGAACATATATGGGACTTAATACCAGTTGGTGGAGTAATACATATAGACGATTATAATATGTTTTCTGGTGTACACAAAGTCGTAGATGAGTTCTTTGATAACAAATTTGTATACACGCAAGAAATAGATGATTGTGCAATTTCAATAGTGAGGTTATCTTAATGTTAATGACCAGTGAAAATATGATAGACAAGAAAGCACATCCAATTGGTGATGTTAAAGGTGTAAGACTAGTGATGATTATTTGTAATCATTGTCCTTACGTCTTGTTTAGAATGCCAGCAATATCACAAATAGTAAAAGATTATAATGACAGAGTGCATTGTATAGCAGTCAACAGTAACGATGCAAGTCCAGATACAGACGATAGTAGTCCAGAAGATGCACCAGAGTTCATGGAAGATTTTAAGAATAAGTATGGATTGGCATGTGATTATATATTTGATGAAGACCAAAGTATAGCAAAGGCATATGGCGCAGTGTGTACGCCAGAGTTTTATGTTATTGATGAAGATGATACTATTGTGTATCATGGCGAACTAGACCCAAGTCATACAAGCAATGATTTGATGCCAACTGGTAGCAGTCTACGTCATGCATTAGATTTAACATTAGCAGGCAAGTCAATTGATTGGGAACCAAACCCATCATTTGGTTGTAGTGTAAAGTGGAAATGAATGAGTATTATAAAATAATAAGTCCACTTTTTTCTGTTATAAAAGACAAGACAGTACTAGAATATGGATGCTTCATAGGTGATTGGTGGCAAATGTTTGAACTTCATTCACCAAAGAAAGTGACAGCGATTGACCCACGAAGGCATCCTGATATTGAAAGTAATATCATTAAGTATAATCACTTTGTAGATTTCAAACAGATTGGTTATGAAAGTTTAGAAAAAGACACAGAACATGATGTGATTGTTTGTGCGGGTGTGTTATATAAAATGTCTAGTCCATTCCATTTAATTGAAGACATAGTAAGTAGAAATCCGGAACACATATTGTTTGAAACAACAGGTAGATATGAGAAAGAAACACAAAATCTGATATCTCTTGTCAGATGGGAAGACAATGTTAGTAATAGAAATTGGAACGAAGACATTAAGAGATTACAATGGTCATTGAGTATCAAACCAAGAACTGTGGTGGAAGCATTTGAGTTTCTAGGTTATGATTTTGAAACTCATATAAATATTCAATGTGAAGAGTATCCTTCAAAACAAAACGTATCAATGATGAAATTTATAAGAAAATGAAAATAGGATTAGTAGGATTAGGAGTAGTTGGCAAAGCATGTAAGACTGGCTTTGAACATTGTGGGTACACAGTTATACCACATGACATTACACTTGACACAAAAATAGAAGACTTATTAGAGGCAGAGATTGTTTATCTATGTGTACCTACGCCGACAAACGACAAAGGTGAATGTGACACAAGTATTGTAGAAAGTGTTGTTGCTGAGTTGCGACAAGCAAACTACGAAGGCGTAATAGGTATTAAGTCAACAGTAGAACCAGGAACAACAGAGAGATTAATCTCAGAGTATGATGATAGAATTGTATTTGTTCCAGAGTTCTTAAAAGAACGAAGTGCAGAGTATGACTTTATATTTGACCACAAGTTGTTACTAGTTGGAACAGACAATGTAAACTATTACTATCTCGTACAACGTTCACATGGTAAACTGCCAGAAGATATTATGAGAGTTTCACCAACAGAAGCAGAACTGATGAAGTATTATCACAATACATTCAATGCGTTGCGTGTAGTATTCTCTAATGTAATGTTTGAGATAAGTGATAAGATGGATGCAGATTACGATAAAATAAAAGAAGCATTCTTACGTAACACTGATTTGCCAGATGAGTACTTGGATGTTAAGCCAGAACTCAGAGGATACGGCGGTGCTTGTTTACCGAAAGATGTACTAGCGATGAACAATGCATGTAAGAAACTAGGCATACCAAATAAACTATTTGAGTATATTGATAAAGAAAATAAACTGTTTAAGAAAACAGTGTTTGAGGGTATGAGAAAATGAAAATACTAATCACTGGCGCTTCTGGATTTATCGGTCAAGCATTAGCAAAACAACTAGAGAATAGTGAGCATGATGTTCGATTAACTGATATACATGAGCCTGCTGACACATACGGACACATTTTTGACACATGTGATTTAACAAACACAGAAGCCGTTACATATTTGCCTGAAGCAGATATAGTATATCATTTGTGTGCATATAATAACACAGCACACTTCTATACAAAACCATTGTCTGTTATAGATAGCACTATGACTCCTACTATTAACCTACTTCATAGATACAAGTATTCAAAAACAAAGTTTGTATATGCAAGTAGTAGTGAGATATACGCTGGTGGTGTTCAACTAGGTATCACAGAAATACCGACACCAGAAATCAATGTAGGTGTAATCAACGAAATAGACAACACAAGATGGAGTTATGCTGGTAGTAAACTTATGGGTGAGATTGCGGTACATGCCGCACATGAAGAATACGGACTAGAGTATGTTATTATTAGATATCACAATGCGTATGGCAAAGCCCAAAAGAATCATTTTATTCCAGAGTATGCTGATAGACTAAGAGAAGGCGATAATGTATTATATGGACATGATGAAACTCGTGCGTTTATCTATATCGATGATGCCGCAGAACTAACTCTTGCAGTTGGAGAAAAACTCAACAACGATACAATTCATATTGGTAATCCAATAGAGAGTTCGATAGGAGATGTAGCAAAGATTGTGCGTGAGATTATTGGAGTTGATAGAGAACCTACATACAAAAACGCACCTGCTGGAAGTGTTTCCAGAAGATGCGCCGATGTTTCTAAAATGTTGTCTTTAGTTGGTGATTATGAATTCACTTCACTTAAAGACGGATTAACTAAAACTCTAACTTAGTCTTTCCTTGAAATTAGATGCTTAGTTTGGTGTGGCATCAATAACTCTAAGTTTGATATATCACCATTGTTTAGTAATACAGCACCATTAGTACGTGGTCTATGTGCATGTAAGAATACATCCATATCACCATCATCATCTAAGTCTCTAAACTTAACCGAGATAATAAAGTTGTTCCATGGGTTACCCTCAGAAGTTGCAACATAGCCCTCAGGTGCTGGAAGTACTTCAATTATACCGTGTGACTTAAACTTCTTATTGCCTAAGTTTTCAATTACACTTACCGCAGTTCCGCCATAAAGATGTCCTGCTCTACTTAATACAAGGTCTAAGTCTCCATCACCATCTAGGTCTCCCATTGATGCTTCTGGTACATTAAAGTAAACTTCGCCATGTTGTGGTAGATGTGTAGTGTTGTATTTGCTAAAGTTACCTCTGCCATCATTCCAGATAATTCCAGTAATCATACAATGTTTACATTCTGATTTTTCTAATCCACCTGAAAACAAATCTAAATCACCATCACCATCTAAGTCGCCAAGTTCAATTGAAAAAGCAAAATGACCTCCGCATCCACGCTTCTTAAGAAAGCCTGTGCCGTCATTCATCCAGCACATCAATCTGTGAGGTTGATTATATGATGTTGGACCAGTAAAGGTAACAACAACATCCATATCACCGTCACCATCAATATCGCCATTAGCACCACCGTGACTGAAACCCATGAAGTTAGAATGACTTAGATGTGTATCAGACGATTCCAACCAAGTACCATCTGGCTGACTTAGGTAATAACTATCAGGCCAACCATTATCGCCACCAGTTCCGTGGTCGTTGATGAAAAAATCTAAAACACCATCATTATTGTAATCGGCAACTTGAGTCCCTTTACCCAATGATAATCCTGGGTTTTCACGGTTATCAATGATAAGGTGATTAGACCTAATAAGTTTACCAGTTTCTGTGCCTAACCACAACTCAGGTGGTTGTTTTGGACCTGGACATGGTTTGCCTCCGCATAGTTGTCCTGTCTCGTAAAATTCCTTTTTCGCTTCGGGACTTGTGTTAAACCTCATACCACCGACATATAGAAAGTCTGTGTAACCATCATTGTTAAAGTCATTACCATGCCATGTTTCTTTGTGCATGAACACTCGGAATCCGGCAACTGGTGCAGAATACCATCCTTTATTGGGGTCGTTCTCAGTATCAATACCCGCTCTCGCTGTCGCTGTTGTTTTGCCAGATTTTGACTTAACAGCATTGCCATTTTCTGGACATTTATAAACCCAGTATCCACCGGCATCAACTTTTACTGCCTCAACTCCATTTCCGCATGAAGGTTGGGCTTGTATTGCGCCTGTACATCCCCATAGCGACATTGCTACTAGGGTAAATGCTAACATCTTGTTCATATTATATACCTCTCATCATTGTTAATATACATATATTATAGCACTGATTCGGGATTTGTCAAGTTTTTAGTACCAATTCTTTGATTTTTTATATAAAGTAGTTGCTATCTTCTCTGTGCCCTTTGTATTCCAATGTCCATCATTCTTTATTTTGTAAGCATCATCATTCAATTTAAAGTCTTCGAAATCACCTAAAATAACATTTTTATGAATACTTATAAAGTTTGTAAGAAGGTTACGCTCTTTATCAGACAACAGGTTAAATGTATCAAAGAAGAATACATTAAATCCATAAGTATTTGACATATGTATAATTGAGATAATGAACGATTCTAACTTCGCCATTGAATCTTTTTTAGATACTAACTGTTCAAATCGTTTATGTGCGTATCTAAAAATACCATTCGTCTGTTTTGATGCACCTGAGGGTACATAGAAGAATGGATATGTACTTCTTTCTGGTCTACGCACTTCTGCTATGTCATACACTGTATCATCCCATTTGAAAGTATCAGAAGTCGGCCAATAGTTCTCTCTCGTAATATCAGATATGCCAACATAAACTGCATCTACTTTTTTACCATATGAATTACACCATTGTCGGAAACGTAAAAGAGAAAATGTATTGTTCGCTCCTGGTAATGCTAAATTGAAACACGAATAATCATCTGAATTTATATTATTACTAAATTGGTTTGCTAAATCGTCTTCTCTTTTTAGACCATGACCAAAGACAAAACTATCACCTAAAAATATTATATGTTTGTTTTTATTAAGTGTCTCATTTGTTATTACACTTCTGGACAGAAAATCGTTCTCCCACTTATCATCATCAACAACTTTACCTTCATCATTTTTGATTTCAGACGCAAAGAAACCATTGTGTTGCCACCAACATTCTGGTCTAGAAAATGAACTCCACTTTTGTAAATCGTGGTGAAATTTGCAATAGATATCAGATTGCTTTATCATCTTTGATAGGCCTTCTGCATTAATAGAATGAGAATTATCCCACCAATCAACTTCTTCGCCTGTTGCTTTTTCAAACATTTGATTAGTGTCTTCGTATCTACTTTCATTTATAGTGTTTAAGAATACACTAAAGTCAGCATCAAATATTTTTCTTGTTTCTTTTGTAGGACAAACAAAGTCAACAATGACAGTAAAGCCCTCAGAAACTAATTCATCAGCCATGTCTCTCATTCTTCTTGCTTGTCTTAATCTACCTTCAGGACTAAAGTCCCAGTCATTGTATGTCGTTCTTATCTCATCTGCATTCAATCTTTCTGCATCTAAGTAAAGTGCTAAATTGTTTGCCAGTGTAGTTTTACCACTACCCGGCAGTCCAAATATTAGAATTTTCATCTTGTGTTTCCATAGTGGTTGACTTCGATATTATCATTACCTATAAATTTACGCCATGGGTCAACTACTACTGAGCCGTCTGGTATATCGCAATACAATGTATCATTATCATCACCCTCTTCTTGCATATACTTATAAGTGGTACTTGCACTGTGAGCCAATAATAACACACACGCACTATCTGGTTGATTATCATCACCTGTTAATGGGTCTACATATGTTATTTTGTTTCCACGTTCTTCTAAGTAATGACCAATCAACATACTATAACTGCCATCTAAGTATGGAACTCCTGGCTTATATGCTTTGCCATGAATCACAATAGGCAAGTTTCTTTTACTAGAATAATACTCTAATCGTTTTGCTAAGTTGTCTGCTTGTATTTCTCGTGCATTCATAATTGCATCAAACAAGTCGTAACCTAAATCTAACTCATCTGCCATATAACGCAATGCAATATTGTCACGTGGATGACAACCGCCACCATCTCCCATACCAGCAGTCATGTATTGTGGTCCCATGATACGCATTGTAGATTTAGCAAGAGCATTAGTTACAACATCAACGTTTATGTTGCCTTGTTTCTCTGCTACGTCTTGTATCATATTCACTAGACCAATCTTGGCACTAATGAATGTGTTGTAGAATACTTTAATACACTCACATTCATCCCATGTACCAATCTCGTATCGTGGTTCGTTTTCCATTATAGACTTGTAGAAGTCTACTAGTTCTTTTGCATCGCCAGTCTCACTTCCGTCTTCTGTGCCAATCATAACCATTTCTGGATTAACCATGTCCCATGCCACTGAACCCATTGCGATTAAGTATGGGTTGTATACAAATCTTGTATTAGTCACATGCTTTACAAATTCTCTTCTGACAGTTCCAGGAAGAACAGTAGAGATAAGAACAAGTAACTGTTTCTTGTTCATATGTTTGTTTGCTCTTTGTATAACATCAACGACAGTATCATAACCAAAATCTTTTGGTTTCAAATGGGCAGTAGGTGAATTGCCATCATATAACTTGTCGTGTGGAGTAGGAACTGCAATGAACACTATGTCTCTATCTTTAACAGCCTCCGATATTGTAGTAAACATAGTAACATGTCTCGTATCTTTAATTTCTATATCATATCCTGTTACGTCATGTCCTTTTTGTGAAACTACTTCTGCACATGGCATTCCTAATTTTCCAACACCTATAAAACCAATCTTCATATCTATTCCTTGTGAGTTAATTATATACGTATTTATCTAAGATAAATATATATATGATTACATCTTATACAAGAAATTCACAGTGGCTAACGACCCTAATCAAAGATGATTTTGGAAAAAATATTCTGATTGTTGATTGGCAACGTGATATATTAAATTCTGACCTACTAAAACATGAACTAGAGGTTGAAGTTATGTTTGATTCAAAAACATTGTTTGAGAGAGAGTGGCATACAGGATTACAAAAGATAAAGAACACGTTTCTAAGAGACACAGAAAAATACGATTTCGTTTTGATTGTAACTAGAGAGACGTGGCAAGGAATGTATGAAGAAACTTATGAGAGAAATTATAGAAAATATGGAGACATTGACCAAGAACTCAGAAATCGAGGCAACATATATTTTTTGACTTTCTCAGAAAGTTTTTTTTATAATACTACTACTCCTCAAAACAGAACATTATCACTTCCTTGGTTTTATAGCAACTGGTACACTGGAGGAATTCACCACTCTCCTAATTTTACTCCTGATATAGACTATATAGAAAAAGATTATACGTTTAATATGCTGTTGGGTAAACAAATGAAAAAACGTAAAGAAATATTTGATAGACTTGAAAATAGAAAAGATATATACAAGACATACTTTGGAGAAGACAAATACAAAACATTGTCAGATGTTCACTTAGAAGATGAAAACACAAAACAATACTTAATGAGTAAATCAAGTTCAGAAGCACTCCAGACATTTCATAACATTCCAGTTCCTTATGATGTAGACTTTGGTGACAGTCGCAGATTTATCGGTGAAAAGGTGAGTCCTGCATTGTCTCATACTATTCCAGAAAAGATTTACAAGAATACGAATTTTGATATAGTATGTGAAACTACGTTCTGGGAACCAACAAATAAGATTAAAGGATGGACATCAGAGAAAACAGCCAAGCCCATCATTACTGGTAGATTTTTTATTTGGTTCGGTTGTGTACACACAAGTATGTATTTGAAGAAGTTTGGTTATGAGTTAGATTCTTATGTACTAAATGGTTATGACAATGAACTTGATTACGAAAATAGATTTAACAAGATATTAGAATTGATTAGTGAGTGCAATAATATAAACTATATTAAAAAAGTTTACAATGATACTAAACCCGCAAGACTTCATAATATGAATGTTGCTAAAGATGGTATACGTAATAGTTTAACCACAATACAAGATTGGATTGGAGATAAATTAAATGAGTAAAATGAAATCTGAAGATTTAACAAATATATCAAAGAAAAGCATATATCATAAGTTTGATATTAAGACTGATAGAGAAGAGACTGTTATTCCTGCTTCTAAGCATTTAATGTATCTTCCTATCATTGAACCAACTGAGACTGATGTGGGCATCTCATATCTGACCTATCTGCGACTTAGTGTTATAGACCATGGCGATTATCTAACTTCCCACACTTTAGCATATCCTGAACATCCATTGTTAAACAAAGATGACTGGATGGAACAGGGAAAGAAAAAATACAGAGATACAATAATACCAGAGTTTGTACATAAGGATTTAGCATCAGGTAAATGTGTTAAACTAATACTAGATTACTCCCTTGAGGGATTTCATAAAGTAGACTGGAATTATGTTAGTGAATTGTTTGGCGTAGAACAATCTAAAATAGTATGGCTTACTAGTGTTACAAACCCAGAATGGATGGACGCACAAAGTGATGTTACAGTTCTTTATCATAACTTCTGGGAACAATTTGTACATCAACAGACAAACAGAGATATTGAAACAATAATGGAATACCAACAAGGTCTCAGACAACAATTCAAAGATATTGATGAATTGAAAATTAGAAAGCATCATGGATTAAACTACAACCGTAGACCACATCCTCATAGAGTTTATCTTCTTACTAAATTGATATCAGCAAATATTTTAGATAAAATATCATATAGTTGGGGTGGCATTCACATGATACTTCCAGAAGATTGGTATCAAACTACGGATAGAACATTACAAGACCAAGTAACACAAGAAAGAACCCAACAGTTTATAGATAGAGAACAAGAAGAACTGTGGACAAATGGAGAGAAGGCTAAAATTATTGGTGGCGAAAAGGATTGGGAAAGTATGACTACTCTTGTAAATATGAAAGAGAAGAGTTTTCCTGGTGAAGATTTGAAAATTAACAAAGCAGATAGTCTAAACTTTGACCATGTTAGTAGTGCATACTTTCATATAGTGTCTGAAACTTTCGCACTACACAATGACCCAGATTGTTTCTTATCAGAGAAAGCATACAAACCACTGGCATGTGGTATGCCATTTGTTATGTGGGGACCTAGAAATTCTGTGTTAACATTAGCCAGACAAGGATACCACACATTCGAAGAATGGATTAACCATGATTATGATGGCATTGAAGACTCTTCGTCCAGAATGAGATGTGTAGTAGATGAGATAGAAAGATTGTGTGCAATTCCACCAGAAGAGTGGAGTATTATGTTAAAAGAAATGTTACCAAAATTGATAGACAATGCTATGATGATTAGAAATCTCAGTAACGATTCATTAAGAAGAATACCGCCAACTGATTATGTAGACGAAGACTTTAATATGTTTGAATTTAAAGTCAATGGTCTTGATGTGTTTTATAATGATTTCATTACATTAGATATGGACAGAATACTTTAAAACTCTATCTCGTTTAGACCAAACTCTCTATCTAAATATTTGTATTCCACTTTGACTGGGTCCCAAACTTGAATATGTTCGATTACTTTCTTTGGGTCAAATGGTCCACAAGTGTAGACATCTAATTGTATCAAGGCTGGGTCAACATCATTCCACACATGACATGCGAAGTGTGATGTTTCAATGATGACAACACATGTTGGCCCATTGTTGCCTGGCATA
>Ga0233402_1000903_pt1 | contig 10684 bp, 10 predicted proteins | sample 54DmetaG_FD_182705 | JGI IMG/M metagenome (GOLD analysis project Ga0233402, IMG submission 182705) | Seawater microbial communities from Monterey Bay, California, United States - 54D | ecosystem: Environmental > Aquatic > Marine > Coastal | place: USA: California | collected 2016-11-11 | reverse complement strand
TTACAGCAGCAGGTAATAGCAATAGTTTTGGAGCCACAACGGTAACTAGTAATTTAACAACTAATGGTGTTTTAACAATTCAAAATGCAGCACCTTATATACAGTGGAAAAATGTAGCAGGAACAAGATTAAGCTACATACAACACAATGCTACTAATTTAGTTATGTCTGCGGATACGGGGCAAATACAGCTTGATACCGCTGCTAATAACGATATATTAATAAACCCAGGTGGTACTGGCAAAGTCGGGATCGGGACTACTATTCCTAGTTATAAACTAACTGTATCAGGTGGTATACAAGCTGGTGGAAAAGTTACGTATACAAAATCATATGGTAGTTTAGATACAACAGGAAATGCAGTTGCAGGTTTAACAACCAGTACTAATGGTCAATCTGCAGGTTTTACATTTACATGCTTTGGCCACTCTGGGGGGTATCAAAAAATAGTCTATAGTTGTTATAACGGTGGAGGCAATTGGTACGCGAGCAAGGTTATAGACGAAGGAACAAATCAATTAGATGTAGTAGCGTCAGCAAATAGTACAACAATTACGTTTACGTTTAAATCTATATCAGGAACTATGAGTTACACTCCACGAGTTACAGTAGAAGCAGTAGGAACAGCAATTAATTCAACTTACGCATAAGACATGGCAGAAATTAAAAAAATATGTACAGAGTTACAATTACTAGATAAGTTTTTAGATACAAGTGGTAGCGCAGGGTCTTCTGGAAGTGTACTAACTTCTACTTCTACGGGTACAAGCTGGGTATCCGCAGGAACTCCAGGAACAGGTGTTTACTTACCACTTGCTGGTGGGACGATGACTGGTGTGACTCAATTTAATGATCACACACAACACGGAGATCAAGTATTGGCAAAATGGGGCGCTAGCAATGATTTAACAATTCAGCATAACGGAACAAATAGCAGTATTGCAAATACAGTAGGTAATCTATACATTAGTAACCACGCGGATGATAAAGATATAATATTTGAATCCGATAATGGCACTGGAGCTTCAGTATCTTATTTAACTTTAGACGGAAGCACCACACACGCTTACTTTTCAAACCCAGGCAACGTCGGTATCGGAACAACTAATCCTAGAGATACTTTAGAAATTGAAGGAAATATGCGATTTGTTGAGGGTGAAGATCATTTAATGATAAAACCAAACCATACTATTTTTGGAGCAGACTTTATAGTTGGAGACGGAGTTGCTGCTACTGACACACCAGTAATGTCTTTAAATGGATTATATGGCGGACAAGTAACTATACAAACTCAAGGTAATACAATTGCTGATAAAACAGTTCTTGACGTACAAGGAACACAAGGTCAGCTATTCTCAGTTACAGATGATTTATCTGGTGATATATTCTCAGTTGCTGACATATCTGGTGTACCTATAATGAATGTTAACTCTGATGGTACTTCGTATTTTGATGGTGACGTCGGGATCGGTACGAATAGTCCTGGAGCCTTATTAGATGTTGATGGTGATATTAGAGCAGACCGTTTTGTAGATAGAGGTAATCCTAGTAGTTATTTCATGGATCTAGCTGGTACGTCTAAGACTAATCATTTAAAAGTAAATTCAACTTTTGGTTCTATAAACTTTTCACCCACTAATTATGGTTATGTTTTAGAGCAATCTACCACAAAAGCGAATCCAGTTACATTTAGATTTGATAATGATAGATACAGAATATATAGCTCTAATGGAGAAGCTTTAACTGTTTTAAGAAACAAAAAAGTAGGTATCATTCAGACTAACCCTACACATAATCTAGACGTAACAGGTGACGGTAGGTTTACATCAACAGTTACTGCTACAAACTTTATACTATCATCTGACGAAAGACTAAAAGAAAATGTTGAAAAAATATGTGATAATATAGTTGAAGTAGATTGGAAAACTTTTGAATTAAAAACAGAAAAAGGGCAAAAGAGATACGGTGTTATTGCACAAGAGTTAGAAAAGACTAACCCTGAGTTTGTAAGAGAAGACAGTCAAGGGTTTAAGTCAGTCGCTTATATAGATTTACTAATTGCTAAAATTGATGAGTTAGAAGCAAGATTAGAAAAACTAGAAAAATAATGGCAGTACCTAATACAACTACTTTTACTTTACAAGATGTTATAACTGAAATGAATTTAGGTATTGGAGAGGGCTTACAGGAATGCTTTGACGATGCTGATGACTCAGAATTTGACACCAACTATAACCCTAACAGCGATGGTCTTGATAATAATCTTTTAAATTGGAGAAACTACGGAGGTTCTAGTAGTTGGGTGTTGGCTGATATTTCTGAGAATTCTAATTCACCAGCAACTTTATCATCTAGTATTTTTTGGGGTTCTGATTTTGTTATGGTTCCTATTTTTGTAGATCAAGGAGGTACTAGACTTTATATAAAAGACCACTTTGAAGGTAAAATAATACAAGCATCAATAGCTACAGCTAATGATATATCTTCTACTATTGCTTATGTTGCAAAATCACCAGCTTATTTTACTTTTTATGATGATTCAATAACATTTTCTAGCGACGGTAGTAAAATGTTTAAAGGTAATGTAGGAAGTCTTGGACAGTACAGTTTATCTACACCTTGGGATATAACTACTGTAAGTAGCTCCTCTAGTTCCTCTGTTGATACACCTGCCTCTTCTAGCTATGGCGGGTTTGCTTTTAACGCGGCGGGAACTACATTATATTCCTCGTACAAGGGGCCAGGTGGCGGTAACCAAGACGTGTATACAGCTTATTGGACGTTAAGTACTGCATTTGATCTATCTACAGCTTCATCTAGAACAGATATTGACGTTACAAGCGTTATAACTAGCGGTATAACTCTTTCTACTACTAACTTGCTAGATAGCGCAGTTGATGGTGATGATATAATATTGATTGGGGGTTCAGGTTACACGTACGCTTTCAAAAATGGCGTTGCAGTTGCGGATTATTATGGTAAAGACTCATCTCCAGGTGGTATATTTAGCTCAAGTATAAATAAAAATTATATATATTATCTAATAAGAACAGGAACCAACCCTAACTATGTATGGAAATTAGTACAATATAACACAAATCTATAAGCAACCAAAATTTTAAACAAAAATTATGACAACTTACAGTTGGAATTGCAAAACAGTAGATTGCTATTCAGAACAACACAACGTATATGTCAATTTAAATGTATAATTAAAATTTGTATATTTGTAAAAGTTAATTAATAAAAAAAAACAATGGCAATTATTTACAAGTGGGACATCCCAGCAATGAATGCTCACATTCAATCAGAAGGTCAAGAAAATGTAATTTACACAGTACACTACAGATACACGGGATCTGAAGAGTCTGGAGGTAAAACGTATTCGTCAACTAATATTGGAACTCAAAGCTACACGTATGCAGCAGGTGATTCTTTTACTCCGTATAAAGATACTGAAGATTTTCAGAATATAGTAATTGGATGGTTAGAAGATTCTTTAGATGTAGAGCAAATGCAGGCTAGCATAGCTGCAAGCATAGAGTCTCAAATTACACCAGTAAACGAAGACTTGTATTTCACATGGCAAAATCCACAGCCACCTACGGTAGAAGAAGAAGTGGAAGATGTAGTAGAAGATGTAGTAGAAGAAGAAGAATCTGAAAGTACTTCTGGAGGCGAATAATACATTATTTAAAATATAGTAAATTAATAATTAAATTCAATAAAATGTCAAAAATTACAGATGAGCAATTAAAACAATTGCAAGAACAGGTTAACACTATTAACCAAAATCAATTACAAATTGGTAATTTAGAAGTTCAAAAACATACATTAGTTCATAATGGTGTTGAATTACAGAATCAACTTAGAGTTATTCAAGATGAACTTGAGAAGGAATACGGTAAAGTTACCGTAAATATTTCTACAGGGGAGTACGAAGAAATTAAAGAAGAAGAATCTAAGTAGTATGGAAATCCGTAAAATATCTATAGGTACAGACTATAAGTCTAGCGCCATGCACTACATTGTAGGGCAGGAGGTGTTGAGCGGTAATTACAATATATTTTTAATAGAGTACAACACAGACCAAGAATCTTACATTATATATATAAAAAGGAAAGATGAAGTTGTTCCATGGAAGTCCTTTAATAAAAATGTTCCTGTTTGCGTAGAGTATAACATAAACTTTTAATGAAATCACCTTTCTTCTTTTTAATTAAACCAAAAGGAAGCGAATATAAAAATACAATAGAGATTGCAGGGGAAACGATTATAATTAATTCCACTGTAGAAAATCACGAAAATGTAAATAGATTCGCCGAGGTAATTGGTGTCCCTAATTATTACAAAGGAGATATAAAGAAAGGAGATATTATTGTTGTTCACCATAATGTATTTAGAATATATTATGATATGAAAGGGAGACCCAGAAAGTCTCCCAATTTCTTTAAAGATAATATCTATTTTATAGATCCAAGTCAATTTTACCTATATCATAATGGAGAGAAATGGAATTCAGTAGATGATTTTTGTTTTGTTAAACCTATATCCATTGAGAACAAATACCTTCACCAAGAAGGTCATGAAGAAAACACAGGTATTGTTGTGTACTCAAACAACTCTCTGAGGGGTATGGGTGTTGAAGAAGATTCCAAAATAAACTTTAGTAAGGACAGTGAGTATAAATTTGTTGTAAATAACGAGACTTTATACAGAATGAGGACTAAAGATGTGTGTACAATTTTAAGTTAAATTTATGAATAGAAAAGAAAGACCAGTTTATACTGGTGTATTAAAGTATTTTCCTTTGGCTATACTAGAGGTGTCAAGAGTTTCTTTAGCTGGAAATAAACAACACCATCCAGACAAACCTCTTCATTGGGATAGAAATAAGTCTAATGATGATTTTGATGCTTTAGCTAGGCATTTAATAGACGCAGGGACTATTGATGATGACGGTATTCGTCATACTGCAAAGGTGGCCTGGAGGGCTTTAGCAGCATTACAAAAAGAATTAGAAGATGAAGGACACAAATGAAATAAAAAAAAGAATAATACAGGCAGGTCATGATGCGGTAAATGAACTAATAAATGTAGCGAAAGAAAAAATTGTTACAGGGACAGAAGATGATGTATCTGCGGATAGGTTAAAGAATGCGGCAGCAACAAAAAAGCTAGCTATATTTGATGCGTTTGAAATATTGTCTAGAATAGAGCAAGAAAAAAGTTATATTGAAAATAAGCCTATTAAAGATGAAAAAGAAAGCTTTAGTGGTTTTGCTGAAAGAAGATCTAAGTAATGTACAAACAAACGCTATACTCTGTAGTAAAAAACATTATACCTGAAAAGGTGTTAAAAGAACGCAATAGAAAAAAATTGTGGTCATATGGGTATAATAAAGAGTATGATATTGTTATTATTAGTAAGACAGGAGAAATAGGTGAGATTTATTGTATTCAAGGCCTGATTATTGCATTACCAAAAGCGTCTAGTGTTGAAAATACAAAAAAGTGGACTAGAAAAGATTATCCAAAAGAACTCAAGACAATAAAGAGTATATTTGACTGGAGAGATTTACCAGATGATTTTAAAATAAAGTGGCATAAATACATAGATAGTGAATTTAAAAAGCGTGAAGAGGGTTATTGGTTTAAAAATAAAGGCGTTAGCACTTATATTACTGGCACTCATTACATGTACTTGCAGTGGACTAAAATTGACATTGGGAACCCAGAGTTTAGGGAAGCAAACAGATTATTCTTTATATTCTGGGAAGCTTGTAAAGCAGACAAACGATGTTATGGAATGTGCTATCTCAAGAATAGACGTTCAGGTTTTTCGTTTATGGCATCCGCAGAGACGGTTAATTTGGCAACCATATCTTCCGATTCACGATATGGGATACTGTCCAAATCTGGAGCCGATGCGAAAAAGATGTTCACAGATAAAGTGGTACCAATTTCAATCAATTATCCATTCTTTTTCAGACCAATACAGGACGGTATGGATAGACCGAAAACAGAACTTGCCTACAGGGTTCCCGCATCAAAATTTACCAGAAAGAGATTCGATTCAAAAGATAGACCTCAAGAAATGGAAGGATTGGACACCACAATCGACTGGAAAAATACAGGGGATAACTCCTATGATGGAGAGAAGCTTTCCCTCCTCGTCCACGATGAAGCGGGTAAATGGGAAAAACCAGAAAACATCCTCAACAACTGGAGGGTTACAAAAACAACATTAAGATTAGGTTCTAGAATTATAGGTAAGTGTATGATGGGTTCAACATCAAATGCACTTGATAAAGGTGGAGAAAACTTTAAAAAACTATATTATAATTCAGACGTAACACAAAGAAATAAAAACGGGCAAACTCAGTCAGGTTTATATAGTTTATTTATTCCTATGGAGTGGAACTTCGAGGGATTTATAGATGAATATGGGCATCCTGTATTTGAAACACCTACTAAAGAAATAAAAAACTCTTATGGAGACACTATAGATATAGGTGTTTTAGATAGTTGGGATAATGAAGTTGAGGGGTTGAAGAATGATGCTGATGCTTTGAATGAATTTTACAGACAATTTCCTAAAACAGAGTCACATGCATTTAGAGATGAATCTAAAAACACTCTATTTAATCTTACAAAGATATACGAACAAATAGATTACAATGACTCTCTTGCAATAAAAACAAATATATTTAGAGGTAATTTTTATTGGAAAAACGGAGAAAGAGATACTGAGGTTGTTTGGGCTCCAGACAACAAAGGAAGGTTTTTTACATCATGGATTCCATCTTCATCAATAATGAATAACGTGATTGTGAAAGGCTCTAAAAGGTTTCCAGGCAATATACATATGGGTTCTTTTGGTTGTGATAGTTATGATATATCAGGGACTGTAGGAGGTGGAGGATCTAAAGGATCTTTACACGGAATGACTAAATTCCATATGGATGATGGACCAACTAATATGTTTTTTCTAGAATACATATCAAGACCACCAACAGCAGAGATATTCTATGAAGATGTTCTTATGGCTTTGCATTTTTATGGTATGCCTATTTTAGTAGAGAACAACAAACCAAGGCTTTTGTATTATTTAAAAGAAAGAGGTTATAGAGCTTTTTCTTTGAACAGACCAGATAAACATAAAAATATACTTTCAAAATCAGAAAGAGAATTAGGAGGGATACCTTCTTCAACAGCGGTAATATCAGTTCATGCTGAAGCTATTGAGAGCTATATAGAAAACAGTGTGGGAATCATAACTAATCAAGAAGATGTGGATTTTGGTTCTTGCGGAAATATGTTTTTCAACAGGACTTTGTTAGATTGGTCAAACTATGATATTAACAATAGAACAAGATTTGATGCAACTGTTAGTTCGGGTTTTGCTATTATGGCAAATCAAAGCAACAAGAACAGGGAAGTCAAAAAACGTAATCAAATAAATATTAACTTTGCAAAATACAGTAACAAAGGTTTTGTTAGTGAAATTATTACATAGATATGATAAATAACCCAAAGTTTACTTCTGGAGTAGGTTTTCCTAATCAATTTGCTTCAGACTTAGAGAAAGAAACGTTGGAGTACGGTCTTCGTGTAGGTCAAGCAATTGAATCAGAATGGTTCTCAAGAGATCACGGAACTTCTTTATATGGAGAGATGAGGTCAGAGTATTTGACAAGGAGGCTTTATGCCAGGGCTGAACAGCCAGTAGAGAAATACAAAAATGAATTATCTGTAAATGGAGACTTGTCTTATCTTAATTTAGATTGGACTCCTGTTGCTATTATTCCCAAATATGTTGATGTAGTAGTAAATGGTATTTCAAACAGGCTTTACGATGTAAAGGTAGAGGCTGTAGATTCATACTCTAGTGAAATGAGGGAATCGTTTAGGAAAGAAATGGAAGCTGATATGGTTGCTTATAAACCATTAAAGACTTTAAAAGAACAAACTGGAGTAGATGTTTTTAATTTTAGTGAAGAAGAATTGCCTAGATCTGAAGAAGAATTAGGTCTTTACATGAAATTAAAATATAAACAAGGCATTGAGATTGCTGAAGAAACAGCTATAAACTCTATACTTGAATTAAACGATTACGATGAGTTATCTAAAAGAGTTACTGAGGACAATGTAGTTTTAGGTATTTCCGCAATGAAACACAGTTTTGATGTTCACGATGGAGTGAATATTGAGTATGTTGATCCTGTTAACTTAATATATTCTCCAACAGAAGATCCTTCTTTTAAAGATTGTTATTATTACGGGGAAGTAAAAAACGTACACATTACTGAATTAAAAAAAATAAATCCTGATTTATCACAAGAAGAACTAGAAGAGCTTTCTAAGATGGCTAGTAGATTTGATGGGTATAAGACTACTTTAAATCAATCTACTCAAAGTGGTTTAGATAAGTCTAATGTGTCTTTACTTTATTTTTGTTATAAAACAGATAAAGACGTAGTTTATAAAATTAAAAAAACAGATACAGGAGGAGAAAGACCTATCAAAAAAGACTCTTCTTTTAATCCAGAGGAAAGCGAAAGATTTGTAAAAGCATCTAGAAGAATAGATGTTTGGTATGAAGGAGTAATGGTTCTTGGAACGAATAAGTTGATTAAGTGGGAGTTGATGAAGAATATGGTTAGACCTAAGTCTGCTTTTCAAAAAACAGTAGCTCCATACTTACTTTCTGCACCAAAAATGACTAAAGGTAAAGTTGATTCTTTAGTAAAAAGAATGATTCCTTTTGCAGATCAAATACAATTAGTTCATTTAAAACTACAACAAGTAGTATCAAAGATGATTCCTGATGGTGTTTTTATAGATGCAGATGGGCTTAATAGTGTTGATTTAGGTAATGGTGCATCATACAATCCTTCAGAAGCTTTATCAATGTACTTCCAGACAGGTAGTGTTATTGGTAGGAGTTATACTGAGGATGGAGAGTATAACAATGCTAGAGTACCTATACAGGAATTAACAAGTAGCGGGTCTAACGCGAAAATATCTAGTTTGATTAATATGTACAACTATCAGCTCAACATGATTAGAGCTGCAACAGGTATTAACGAGGCAAGAGACGGAAGTACTCCTGACAAATACTCTTTAGTAGGTATACAAAAATTAGCCGCTTTAAACAGCAATACAGCTACTAGACATATAGTTCAATCAAACATAAACATTACTAGAAATCTTTGTACTGCTTTATCATACAGGATATCTGACATATTAAAATATTCTAATTTTAGCGAGGATTTTGCCAAAATGATTGGTAAAAACAACTTTCAAATAATTACTGAAATACAAAACCTTCACTTGCATGACTTTGGTATCTATATAGAACTTGAGCCAGATGAAGAAGAAAAACAACTTCTAGAACAAAACATTCAAATATCTCTACAGTCTCAAAAAATAGATTTAGATGATGCTATAGATATTAGAATGGTTAAGAATCTAAATTTAGCCAATATGTTACTCAAGGTTAGAAAATCTAGAAAACAGGAAATGGATTTGGACTTGGAGCAAAAAAGAACTAAAATGCAATCTGATGCAAATGCTCAGTCAGCTCAAGCTGCTGCTCAAGCTAGAACTCAAGAGAACAGTGTTAAGTCTCAATCAGAAGCTCAATTAGCTCAACTAAATAACAAGTTAGAGTTGCAAAAAATGGAAGCAAAAGCTAGACTTGAAAAAGAATTAGAGCAAATGAGATTTCAGCATCAAGTTGAATTAAAGAAGATGGAGATTGAAGGTTACACTAATAGAGAGTCTGTTAAAGAAGATAGAAAAGACAAAAGAACAGAGAAGCAGGCGTCTCAACAAAGTAAAATGATTAATCAAAGAAAAAAAGATTTACCACCTACAGATTTTGAGAGTCAACAGCAAGAGGCTCAAGATCCTATGAGTGGAATGATACAAAAAATGAACCAACAAAACATGTTGTAATTTGTATTACTTTTGTAAAGTATAATTTAATTTAATTTATTATGAGTGATGACACAATTAAGGTAGACCTTACCCAAAAGGGAGGTGATGCCGTTAAAGACAAATCAGCAGATGTTGATTTTAAAGTTGATTTATCTAAGCCTCCAGCAGAAAAGAAAGAGGAAGATAATAAACAAGAGGATAAAAAAGAAGCTGATTTAAAAGATCAGGCTGAAGAAACTGATAAAAAAGAAGTTTCAGAAGAGGATAAAAAAGAAAAATCTACAGAAATCAATTCTGACGAAAAGGAAAAGAAGGAAGTAGAGGAAAAAAAACTTACTAAAGAAGAAATATTAAGCTCGTATTTAACAGATAAATACAAGATTGATGTTGATACTTTAGAAGACGTTCTTTCAAATAAGGATAAAAAAGAAGTTCAAGAGCTTCCTGAAGAAGTTGAGAAATATCTTCAATATAAGAAAGAAACAAAAAGAGGGTTTCAAGATTATATGAAGTTACAACAAGACTTTAATGATGCTGACGAAAACAACTTACTTACTCAATATTATAAAGAAACTAATCCAGGCTTAAATGACGAGGATGTTAATTTTTTAATAGGAGAGAAGTTTGATTATGACGACAATATTGATACTGAGTCTCAGAAGAAGGTTAAGCAACTTGAAAAGAAAAAAGAATTATTTAAAGCTAAAGAGTATTTTAATAATCTAAAGGAAAAATACAA
>Ga0233402_1000879_pt1 | contig 10823 bp, 8 predicted proteins | sample 54DmetaG_FD_182705 | JGI IMG/M metagenome (GOLD analysis project Ga0233402, IMG submission 182705) | Seawater microbial communities from Monterey Bay, California, United States - 54D | ecosystem: Environmental > Aquatic > Marine > Coastal | place: USA: California | collected 2016-11-11 | reverse complement strand
ATCAATGGTTGTCCGCTATTTGCACATAAATACAGGACAATGGTGGACAGATCTGAGGGAGCCGCCGACTCCACAATTTAAATCCCTATTGCATTTAAATTCAATGTTTTAGGGATTTTTTGTTTTTTTATTGTACGGTTCTGTATGGTAAACTGATTTTAAAACCCTAAAACTTCTAACGCACTTCTAACTCCAACAAAGGGGCATGGGTTTTAGAAAACGGTTTTTCTATTGGAACAATGGGATTGGATTGGATTTGTCAGCTAATCTCTCTATCTTAGAGGTATTATTAACCATAAATCAATTAAAATGAAAAAAATTTTATTACTATTTCTATTAAACATCTCAATAATTTATGCTCAAGAAAATGATGTTTGGTTATTTCAAATCCATGAAATGGAAGTTTCAGGGAATGTTAATGACTTTATAAAGTTGCAAAAAGAATTCCATAAAAAAATTGCGTTACTAGGTGTAGAAAACAATGAATGGGCAGGTTGGCAATGTCTAAGATCTGTGACATCAGGAAATAAATTTATTTTTTTACATCACTTCAATAGCGTAGAGCAGAGAGTTAATCCACAAATTTGGAACGAAGAAAATATAAAAAAATTAGGGTTAAAATGGCCAGAGGGCAATTCTTTTACAACAAAAACTACAAATCCTATTTATATTTATCAAGCTCATATGGCAGTAAATGACAAGGAGCCTTCAAAATATTGGAAAATAAACTACCATAAATACAATAACATGTCTAATTATATCAATCATAATAAATCTTGGGGTGAAATGGTTGTTAAAAAAGCTCAAAAGAAAGAAGATGGGATGAATTGGGGGTTTGCAACATTAATATCGAATGGAGAGGGGTTCGATGGAAAACCTCAAATGTATAATGGAATTTCTTTTGATGGTTACGCAACAATGGAACAAATGCTTGAGAGTTCACTTTACAATGAAACAATGGACCCATTGATTCAAAAATGGTATGAAAATTCACAAAAAAATAAATGGAATACTGCCCAAATAGGAGGAAAGTTTGAAATGTGGACTGAGGTTGCAAGTACTTTTAATTAAAATTAATTGAATCTTAAATAATATTTAGCACTTCATAGACCCTCCCAAGTGGAGGGTTTTTCTTTTACTCCAATGAATAAAACAAATTCACTCTAACCCCCATGAAATCAAAGCCTTGAACTAAGATCCTAAAACGACAGGGGCTTGTGAAAAGTATCTAAAACTTAGACATCCACATTAGCAGCGCTATTGTGGAGTACGAATTGAAATATTTCTATACTCGACCGCTCCATGATCCCCTTGTAACATGATTGGGCCTGGGGCCCCTTCATTACTGTCTAAAGCACCTCCCGTGATCCCTGGGATGCTTTGATCGTTGATGACCGTTTTACCATTAATCATGATGGTTACTCTTCGTCCAATTAGCGTAATGTCGAAAACTTGCCATTCTCCGGGTGGATTTGCAGCCATTTCATTCGGTGTTAAAAAACCATAAATAGCCCCAAAAAGAATTGAATTAGGGTCTTTACCATAACCGTCTTCAACCTGAACTTCATAACGTCCGCGCAGATAAATTCCCGAATTACTTCCTTTTGGATAACGAACCTCTAGATGCAATTGGAAATCTTCAAAAGTTTCATCGGTAACCAAATTACTTCCTGACGAAGTATTCTTTAAAACTCCGTCTTTTGCAATCCAATTGCTTTTATAAAGCTGATTTTCAGGATGCCATCCTTTAATGTTTTTACCACTGAAAAGAGATTTTGGTTTTCCAAAATTTACGGCCTCAGCTCTCACTAACTTGGGGGCTCTCACTCCCTCAAATGGATAGGCAATGGCATCACTTCCTAAAATAGTTCCTTTCAATTTTCCATTCTCTAACTTTCCAGAGAAATGTAAATCTGTATTTCCATTCCATTGGGGTGGGATCGTAAAATCTATAATTCCATTGTGAAAATGTACTTCTGAAATCGGACGTGCACTCCCATTATATTCGACAAAATAACCTACTAAAGTACTTGACCCCGACAAAACAACTTGGAGCCAAGAGGGAGCAATGTGATTTCCCTTTTGAACATTTAAATCCCATTTTCCAATAATCGATTCTTTGTCTTGAGCTGTAATATGATTACTAAATAAGAAAAGCAATACAATAAAGCTACTGCTATTTTTAAGTAAATTTTTCATGTGTTTGATTTTAATAATTGAATAATTCATGAGCCTGAATTGGATACACTCAGGTAATCTGTAGCTAAATATTTGTTGTCTTTGTTGTAATACCAAGACCTATCTTTTGGCATTTTAATTCCATTTACTATTAGCTCATTTTCTAATACTATATACTCTCCATCATTCTTAGCCTCCTCATGAAAAAATTGATAGCGCTGTAGTTGATAGGTATTTTTATCAAGATAAAAATACCATGTATCTCCTCCTGTTTCTGGTTCGTAAGTTACTTTCAAAACCCAATAAGAAATACCATCAATTTCCTGCTCTACCACCGAGTTAGCTAATCTTGTTCCTGGATCTTTTAGCTTCATTGGAAGTCCATACAAATAAGTGTAATAATCTTTATACATCGAAGCCCTTTCGCAGCTAAGGCGATTCTTTTTGGCGATTGCTTCAGAAAAATCAGTAGTGCCATTGAAGGATAACAAACACTCTTGATTTTTAAGTTGAGAAATCAATTGGTCTCCCTCCGCATCTAATGTTAAACGAAAAAAGGACTGATTAAAATCCAATTCAATTTTACTTTTACGGACAGGACGATTTGGACTTTCCATAGTAATAAAGAAGTTTCCCTTAAAACCATCCCATTTACCCTCAGGATCATGGTAAGCTATAGACCGATCCAATAAGTCTGTTGCAGTCAACTCTTGCGCATAAGTTGCCATCAGGAGAAAAAAAACTGCAACTGAATAAATTATTTTTTTCATATCTTTAATATGATTGAAAATTAAATAAAATTAATTGAATCAATCAGAGTGAACGAAAATATTTAAATCTGTTTTTGTAATTGTGGGATTTGCACCTTGGCTTGCCGCAACTAAAGCTCCCATTCCACAAGCATTATTGAGGGTTGATTGAATGTCATCTCCCTCTACTAAGCCCAATACTAATGTAGCTAAAAAAGAATCTCCAGCACCTACCGTATCCATGACTTTAATTTTATATCCACTATTAAAATACCAGGTTCCAAAGTGTAACAAGACGGCTCCATGCATTCCGAGAGTAACACAAATAATTTGGGTCTTTGTTTTTTTGGCAATAAACTCCATGTGCTGATTCAATGAATTAAAAGGAGATCCCATTTGTGTCGCAATGTCATACAATTCATCATCATTAAATTTGAGCATATCGGCAGCTTGCATCAATTCATTCAGTGTTTCCATGTCATAAAAAGGAGGGCGAAGATTCAAATCAAAAACACTAAATTTTGAAACCTTTAAGAAGGATTGTAATGCCGTTTTTGAAGCTGCTCTTGCGGCCAAACTTCCAAAAACAAATGCTTCAGCATCTCGAACAGTCTTTATTGCAACTGCATTGGCTTCGATAAAGTCCCAAGCTGCATCTTCAGCAATTTTATATTGAGCAGAGCCTCCTTCATCTAAAGTTACAAACACCTTCCCTGTTTCATGTAAATGATCCTGTTGAATAAACGCTGAAGACAATCCTTGATTTTCTACTTGAGTGAGAATTGCATTTCCCAACTCATCTTTCCCAACTCGGCTGATGAATGATACTTTGCCACCAAGACTAAAGAGTGTATTCGCTACATTGAAAGGTGCACCTCCCAACATTTTTCCAGTAGGAAATAAATCCCATAGGATTTCGCCAAAGCAAATTATATTTTTAGCAGACATTGAAATTATTTAACATTCAAAAATATATTAATCTTTAAACTTAAAGAAATTTAAAATTATAGGAAATGGAAACCAAAGCACCTCGCAAAACTGAAAGCTCGTAAGCTCCCAAAGGGCTGCCTTTAAAAACATCGCCATCTTCTGAACCAAGGCGTTGTGTGTAATAGATATTAAAGGGGTTTCGTCTACCATATAAATTGTAAACGGTAAAAGTCCAATCGCTTTGAAATCGTCGATTCGGGTCTTTCCGATATGCAATTTTCCATGAAAAATCTAAACGATGGTAAACGGGAAGACGTCCATTATTGCGAAATAAAAAAATAGGAATTGTAACGTTTTCCTGATCATAAATACCATTAGCGATACTGTAGGGACGTCCTGTCTGTCCTGTAAAGTTAAAACTGAAAGAATTGTATGCATCGCCTTCAAGATTTATTGTTGCATTTACCGTATGGGGACGGTCAAAATCAGAAGCATACCAATTGTTATTGTTAATTCGATTTTGCAGTACTTCTTCATTTGTTTTGAGTAAGCTTCTGGACCATGTGTAATTTATAAATCCATTTACTTTTCCTCGATTTTTTCTCAAACTAAACTCTAATCCATACGATTCACCCTCGGCTTGGATTACTTCCCGTTCTATAAATTCTGAAAGAAAAAAATCTGCTCCAGGCTTGTAAGTCAAATTATTTTCAGTTTTTCTATAATATGCTTCAGAAGAAATTTCTAAACCTGAATTTTCAAAATTTGTATACCAACCCAAACCATAAGTATCATTTTTTTGAGGAAGAATAAATGTATCTGAAATTTTCCAACGTGACGTTGGCAAGGGAGTAGAGGTATTGTATATATTTTGAATGTATTGGTAGATACTTGCATAACTTGCCTTTAGAGCACTGTTTTCACTTAATTTATAATTAACACCAATACGTGGTTCCGGATTAAAATAACTCACAACTACGTCATTATTCGTGAATTCTTTTGTCCCTTTAAAAATTTCATTTTCGTCATATTGTCCTTGAATATAAGGTCCTAGTAGATTGAAATTAGTAAGTCGAAGTCCTGAAGAAATTGAAAGTCGTTCGGTAGGACTCCAATTTAAATTGGCATAGAGAGAAAACTCCCTGCTCTTTTCATTTTCTAAAGCTACAGCGAGTATCGAATTTCCTGACCCAGGATCTAAACTACCTGGATTAATATTGTATTGATTTAATTGAAGACCCGCATAAAAGTTTAAGGATTCGTTTCTGTTGTCTTTAAATTCAAATTGTGCACTCGTGTATTGAATTTGTGATTGGAAACGAATCACATTCGAAGAATCTACTTCTGGAAATAAATTTTTGGGTAGGTAATTACTATGAACAAAAGTTCCTATTAGATTAGTGTCATTTTGAAAGCCATGTAACCATCTCAAGGTATGATTAGAGGTTCCAAAATCATACTGATTTGAAGAGGAGACTATATTTTGAATTGAAGAGATCAGATCCAATTGATAGAAGTCTTGAGAGAAAAAATGGGTGTAAGTAAACTGATTCCTTTCATTCGGGAGGTACAATAGTTTTACTGTGCTATCCCTAAAATTAGCTTTAGTGTTTTTCAGTCTTGGAATTAATACTGGAAATAAAAAATCCGTAAAGCCAATTCTACCTCCAGCCAAAAGCATTAATTTATCTTTAATTATGGGTGTTGACAAGGATAATCTACTGGATATGACCCCTATTCCACCTTCGAGTTTAAACTTATCTGTATAAGGACTCTTGACTTTGATATCAACTACAGAGGCAATACGGCCTCCATATTTAGCAGGAATATTCGCTTGATAAATATTTACTCCAGAAATGACATCCGGAGTAAAAACAGAAAACAATCCAAAAAGATGTGTTGGATTAAAAACAGGAGCCGATTCATACAACATTAAGTTTTGATCCAGCGACCCCCCTCTTATCGAAACTCCATTGCTGATATCTCCTGAGTTATTAACTCCCGCAAGAAGTGTTATGCTTCTCAATACATCAAACTCTCCTAATGCCGTTGGAATTTTTATCAAATCTCGTGCGTTCAATTCAAAAACTCCCATCTGTGCACTTTCAACATTCTGATTCCGTTTTTTAGCCAAAACGATAATTTCTGAAAGCTGCTGTTCTTCAGTTTCCATTGCCACAGAAAGCTTGGTATTTCTATCCAATACTACGGTGAGTGTTTCCTTCCTATATCCCAAATACTCAATACTTAGCGTGTAAGTATCAGCCTTTAAACGTTTATAAAACAATCCACTTGGATTTGATATACCTCCACAATTACAGGGATCCAGAATAACGGTGACACTTCCCAAAGGGTTCTTGGTTTCCATATCAGTTATAGAAAGTGATAATGCAAATTCTTGAGAAAATACACCAACTGAAAACAACGCCATTAAAAAACTAAAAAAAAATGTCTTTTTAGTGCTTAACATTATTCCGGCCATGTAAGTGGTTTTTGATTGGTTTGATTTCTCCCCACTATACAGGGTGAATCATAGGTTATTGGACTTGGTAAAGGATCGCCAAAAATCTCTGTTTGTGATTGCCTGTATTCACCAACAATTTTATCATCAATAGAACCTCTTTTCACAAAAATTGATTTACTACTTCCTGAGGCTGCAGTAAAACGACCAAGAACTGGATCTTCTAGATCATTCTGATTGAACAAATTACCAATTAAAGCAGAAGGTAGTGGAGCATTAAAACCGCTATTATTATCGACAATATCCTTAATTGTTTTATAGTATTTGTGTGCCTCCTCAGTAATGTTAAGTTGAACTATTTCTACTAACATATTTTGTTTGGAGTTAAGTGGTACTTTTCCAACCAAAAGCTTAGAAATCATCTTTCCATTTGTAAATGCATCGTCAAAAAGTGAAATCTCTTGATTATACGATATTTTCCAACAGGGTTCGTCACAGATGTATGTATAATAATCTTTTGCAGCAGGATTATCAATTTGAGAGATACACTCTCCAAAACGTAAAACCCCATAGAAGCAAATCTGACAATAGGTTTGTTGTTCAAAGGCACGGTATTGAAAATAGTAAAAATTACTTGTTGCTTCAGGTTCTTGAAAATCAATGCGTATTTCATGGCCTGGAATATATTTTCCTTTTGAAACATCAAAGGTCATTTCCTTGTTATAGGTGTCTGAAATAAGATCTATGGGGACTCTTGAAGGAACAATTTCGGAAAGAGATTTGTACGTTTTACCTGAGGGTGTTATAATTTCCAATTCCCATTCTGATCCTTCATCAACTCTAAAATCAGGTGAGACTAAATAACTGTCTTCATCTTCAGACAGCATTATCTCTTCTTTAGTCACACTATTTATCAGTGTTACTTTACAGCCAGAAATGAATTTTGATTTGTACTCCCCAAATTCAATAAACGTTTTTTTTACGGAAACAAAAGTATTTCCTGGAACAGAAGAAGCAATTGCATCCACAATAACTAAGTCTTCTTTAAAATCAAATTGAGGCGGGACAGGGTCAATACAGGAATAAAAGAAAGTCGCTAATGATAGCAAGTAAACTGTCAGAATTTTATTTTTAAAAGCAAATGAAATGAGATGAAGTTTATTTTTCAATTTTCCTTTTTTGAAATAACTTAAAATTATTTTACCATATAAAGAAAGACAAATCTCAACTTTCTACCACTCTTTTGGTTAAATAAAATTAAAATTTTAAAATATCAAGATAAAAAAACTTCCCTTTAAAAAAATGCTTCCTGTAGGTGTAAAATGGTTTTTATCTCCATTTAACTTAAATTTATGGTTATTAAATAATTAATCTAAATTTAAAGTGTTTAACTTCATGCATTTATAAGTTTCATGCCCCCCTTTTAAATTGTAACTTCATTCATTATGAATCACTTTTCTCCCCTACTTATTTTATTTGTAGTTCCTTTACTATTCAGTTGTAACAACTCAAAAGAAATCACTTCACAAAAAGAGCATATACTATGGTATGCAGAAGCTGCTTCAGATTGGGAAGAAGCGCTTCCGCTGGGAAACGGTAGATTAGGAGCTATGGTTTTTGGAAACCCAACAAAAGAACGCATTCAACTTAATGATGATTCGCTCTGGCCAAAAGATTTAGATTGGGACAACCCAGAGGGGTCACCCGAAGATCTCAAACATATTAGAACGCTACTAATTGAAGGGAACATTGAAAAAGCCGATCAGCTTTTAGTGGAGCAGTTCTCACGAAAAACAGTCGTACGTTCTCATCAAACGCTAGGTGATCTTTTTATCGATCTAGATCATGATTCTATTACAGACTATAAAAGAAGTCTTGATTTGAAAAAAGCTACCGCTTATGTCAAGTATAAAACAGAAGGGTATTTAGTTAAAGAAAAAGTGTTTGTATCCCATCCACATCAAGCCATCATTGTTACGCTAGAATCAAATCATCCCAACGGATTAAATGGATTCATTCGTATTGATCGTCCAGTGGACATGGGTTTTTCTACAGTTTCTGTTACTTCAATAAAGAATTCACAACTCATCATGAAAGGAGAGGTTACACAACGAGAGGGTCAATTCGATTCTGAACCGACACCAATCTTAGAAGGTGTTTCCTTTGAGACCCTATTAAAGACAAACCATGAAGGTGGAAGTGTTCAATCAAATAAAAACTCACTTGAACTCAAAGGAGTTCGTAAAGCTGTTTTTTACATCGTTTCTAATTCTTCTTTTTACCACAATGACTTTAGTGATCAAAATAAAAAAAACTTAGCTGCAATTGAAAAAACTACCCTAGCAGAAATTGAAAAAATACATCTTCAAGACCATCAAGAGTTTTATAATCGTGTGGATTTCAATCTTGCCACCAACAATACAGCTCAAAACATCCCTACAAACAAACGAATAGAGGCGGTTAAAAAAGGGGATATCGATCTTGAATTACAAGAGCTTTTATTTCACTATGGACGTTATCTTTTAATTGCCTCCTCAAGAGAAGGCACCTTGCCAGCAAACCTACAAGGCTTATGGAATCAACATATTACTGCACCTTGGAATGCAGACTATCATTTGAACATTAATCTCCAAATGAATTACTGGTTGGCCAATGTCACCCAACTTGATGAATTAAATAATCCTCTCTTTGATTATGTAGATCGCTTATTGGAAAACGGAAAAAAAACAGCACAGGAAAACTTTGGTGTGCGTGGGTCCTTCCTACCGCATGCCACAGACATTTGGGCGCCCACATGGCTCAGAGCTCCAACCGCTTATTGGGGTGCCTCTTTTGGAGCCGGGGGCTGGATGGCACAACATTACTGGAATCATTTTGAATTTACACAAGATTATAATTTCCTAAAAAACAGAGCTTTCCCAGCCATTGAAAAGGTGGCTCAGTTTTATTCTGATTGGTTGATACAAGACCCTCGTGATGGTTCATTAATTTCCGCACCTTCAACCTCTCCAGAAAATAGGTACTTAAATAAAAATGGAGAACCTGTTTCAAGTTGTCTGGGAAGTGCAATGGATCAACAAGTAATTAAGGAGGTTTTTACAAATTACCTCAAGGCAGCTGAACTCTTAAACATTAAAAATGAATGGGTACAAAAAATTGAAAAACAATTAAAACAATTGCGTCCTGGATTTGTATTGGGAGAAGATGGTAGAATTTTAGAATGGGATCGGGAATATGAGGAGTTAGAACCTGGCCATCGACATATGTCCCATTTATATGGCTTTCATCCCGGAAATCAAATTAGTTCACTCACCACCCCTGAAATGTTCCATGCAGTCAGAAAAACATTGGATTACCGTTTAGCCAATGGTGGCGCAGGTACGGGATGGAGCAGAGCTTGGCTCATCAACTGTGCCGCAAGACTTTTGGATGGTGCCATGGCTCAAGAACACATTCAACTCATGTTTGAGAAATCCATATTTACCAATTTATTTGATGCCCATCCGCCTTTTCAAATAGATGGCAATTTTGGATACACCGCTGGAGTTGCAGAGCTTTTAATTCAATCTCATGAAACAAATACCCTTCGACTTCTTCCGGCTCTTCCCCCACTTTGGAAAAAAGGAAATGTCAGAGGGTTAAAAGCTAGAAATAACATACTCGTTGCTATGAATTGGAGCGAAGGTTCACTTAAACAAGCAGAATTAATTGCTCAAAAAGACACTGAAATCAATCTAATTTATCAAAATGAGTCCACATCAATTAAATTGAAAAAAGGCCAAGCTTATATTTATAAAATTTACGATTAAAAGTTTTTCGATCTCATAATAGAATCAAGGATGCATTAAAAATGAAGAATAAAATTAAAAATCCTCTCGAATCATTAGACCATTGGGAAGACGTTTTATTAGAGTGTTATTCTGAAAAGAACACCAAAACAAACGAAGAATACCGAGAGTACGATACGTTTGCTCTTACTGAAGGGGTTAGAACTTTTTATAAATTAAATCATCAGTTTCAAGCCTATGATTTTGTCTGTCAAAAAGAAAAAGAGTTTTTATCCTTCAACAAAAGAGAAATGTCATTGTGGGAAGCAGTTGACTTTTTAAATACGTTGGTGGATGATAGTGATTGCGATATTGATTTAGATCAAATACTAAAAGATTATCTTGCCAAAGCATCACTCTTCATGATTCGTTATCATTCTTTTTTCGCACAGCTTAGAAAAGAAGCTTATAATCACTTAATAAATAAGGAAGAGTTAGAACTTTTTGACTGGGTCAGAAAATTTAATGCTTATGATTTACACTCTAAAATACCTACTCCGACAGACAGTATAGCATTAGGTCCCTATTACAAGGATTTAGTAGCTAAATTTTTAACTATAACACTCCGTTTTAACTCCTTTTAGATGAAAAACACTATGCCCCTTTTTTCTATTCTTATCCTAAACTGTATGATGAGCTATGGTCAGATCCAAAAGAATGACACTAAAAAATTACTCA
>Ga0233402_1000861_pt1 | contig 10944 bp, 10 predicted proteins | sample 54DmetaG_FD_182705 | JGI IMG/M metagenome (GOLD analysis project Ga0233402, IMG submission 182705) | Seawater microbial communities from Monterey Bay, California, United States - 54D | ecosystem: Environmental > Aquatic > Marine > Coastal | place: USA: California | collected 2016-11-11 | reverse complement strand
AGAACCATATAATCATAGCTCAGTACACAGCATTTTGAAATTTCCTTTCCAAAAGATTTACCGTTAATATTTCCAATACCAGAAACTAAACCATCAGCTGGGGTTTTTTTAATCAATTCTTCTTTAGAAAATCTTTTAGTTTGTCCTGCTGTTATCAAAGATCCTAATTCATTAAATGAATCTTTGTCACACAAATCGTCAATATTTTCTCTTGCAGTTCTACTTCCTTTACCATGTCTTTTTTTTACAGATTCAGATCTATTTTCATCTTTAAGGAATTCTTTTCTTTTGTAAAATTCGTCTAAATCTTTTCTCATTTTTTATATTATACAAAGGTTATCATATCATCTTTTAAATGAGGTAATTCATTGAAAGTTAAAAGATTTGTTTCATTATTTGAATATAGTAGGGTGGAGAATGATGTATTTCTCACAGAAAAATTCAAATCAGCAACTACTAATTCATTATTTAACTTTAAAACGTCTCCAATTATAGAGCTTATTGTACCACCTGATGAAAATACTGCGATTTGTTCTCCTTTTTTAATATCCTTAGTTATATGTTTTATTGCATTTATTGAATTTTTTCTGAACTCAGACCATGGAATTATTCCTTCAATAATAATTTCATTATTAACCCATTTGTGTAAAAAATATTTAAATCCTAACATCATGTAAGAATGTTTTTTTTCTGGATTTTTCATGAGTTTTTCTTTTAACGATTTCAGATATTTATCTTCAATCATCTTTGGCATTTCTATTTTCATTGCGTCAGTAGCTTGATGCTCATTAAGACCTTCTAAAATTGTAGGTAAAGGCATATTTAATCCAACATCTTTATATTGTTTGGCTACAATTTCTAGAGTATGTTTTTGCCTTTGTAAGTTACCAACGTAAACTTTATCAAAAACAAGTTTTTCTTTACATAAAAATTTACCTAATTCTGCGGCTTGTGATTCACCCTTTGGGGATAATACATCATAATTTGCTTTTCCTATCGAAGCTTGAGCGTGTCTAAATAAATATATTTTACTCATTAAAAAAGATTTTCTATTCTATTTTTCTGAATAGATTGCCAACCAATTTTACATAAAATTTCAGCAATCTTATTTAAATTTTTAAACTTTTCATTCGTTGTTAAACCTTTATTGTACCTAAAATAAATTTGTTGAACAATTACAGCTATTTTAAAAAGTCCATAAACATAATAAAACACTAAATTATTCACAGCCTCTCCAGTCTGTTTTTCATACATTTCAACAACTTCAAGTCTTGATGGATTTCCCTCCAATGAAGTTGGGTAGTCAAAGGCTGTTTTAAGCCCCTTAGGGTCTGAAGCCATTGCCCAATAAGCTATTGATGTTCCAAGATCCATTAATGGATCTCCTATAGTACACATTTCCCAATCTAAAATTGAGTTAATCTTTGACCAAGAATCTGAACTGAAAACAACATTATCATATTTGTAATCGTTGTGTATTAAACTGTGTTTGTATTGATTAGGTTGATTATCATTAAGCCAGTTCATTATAAGCTTAGCTTCTTTTATATCATCCGTTGCTGCTTTTAAATACTGTTTCCCCCAATTTCTAACTTGTCTTTCTACATAGCCTTCTGGTTTTCCAAGTTCAGATAGTCCCAACTTATTATAGTCCAGATTGTGTAACTCTACCATTGTATTTAACCATGTCTTCGAAATAGTTGAATAATCTTTTGATGGAATCGTTCTTTCTTTTAATTCTCTAGGTGTTATTATTCTTCCATTAACTTTTTCCATTATATAAAATGGAGTTCCAATTATATTATTATCATCAGAGTAGGCGTAAACAATAGGAGCCTTGTTAAAGCCATTGTTTAAGCCTTTGAGCACTTTATACTCTCTACCCATATCGTGACCGTAAACAGCACCTTTTGGCGGTTTTCTTATAACGTATTCTTTATCCTCTATATTAAGTTGGTATGTTAGATTTGAAAATCCATTAGAAAATTGTAAAACACCTAAATCACTTTTTATTTTTGAAATTAATCCGTTTTCTTTTAGAAATCTTTTAAGATTAATTTCATTTAATTCTTCGCCTTTTCTGACTTTTTGTTCCATATTATTAACTAAGCTGTAATTCCTCCGTCTACTGAAATGGCTTGCCCTGTAATAAAACTAGCTTCATTAGAACAAAGCCATAACATTGAATTAACTTGTTCCATAACATCGGCAAAGCGTTTCATAGGAATGTTTGCTTTTAATTTTTCAGAAATACCTGATTTTAATTTATCCATAGCTTCAGGGTCAAACATAGGAGTCACTGTGAATACAGGACAGATAGCATTGACTCTTATATTATGTTTAGCGTATTCCATAGCAACAGTTTTAGTAATACCAACTACGGCATGTTTACTTGCGGAGTAGGCAGTTGCATTTGGAAGTCCTCTAATTCCTGCAATTGAGGATGTATTAAGTATAACACCACCTCCTTGTTTTAACATTATTGGTATTTGATTTTTTACACAATAAAAGACACCTGAGGAATTAACTGACATTGTTTTATCCCAAGATTCAATAGTAAGGTCTGTAATCTTTGCAAAGTCACCTCCAACGCCTGCATTGTTAATAGCCACATCTAATCTTCCATGTTTTTCAACAACGAATTTCATTAAATTTTCAACCATATTATGGTCTGATACATCAGCTTTGAAAAATGAAGCTTTTCCTGAATTATTTTTGATTTCTGATACTGTTTCTAATCCGTTTTTTTCATTTATATCAGAAACTACCAATGTACCTCCTTCTTTTGCAAAAGCGATAGCTGCAGCTTTTCCGATTCCAGATCCACTTCCCGTAATTAAAACTATTTTATCTTTATATCTCATGTTGTTTTGCTAAATTTCTTCCTAATTGAAACATATGAACCTCGTCAGGTCCATCTGCTAATCTAATACATCTTGCGTATACGTAAAATCCCGCTAATGGAGAATCTTGACTTACACCCATTCCACCATGAACTTGTATTGATCTGTCTATAACATTACACGCCATTTGAGGAACTTGAATTTTTATCATTGCAATTAAGTTTTTGGCTTCCTTAATTCCAAACTTATCGATCTTATCTGCAGCTGCAAGAGTTAATAATCTAGCTTGTTGAATTTCACATTCTGATTTTGCAATGTCTTGACGAATACTGCTGAATTTTATTAAGTTTCTACCAAAAGCTGTTCTTTCATTAGCTCTTTTACACATTAGATCAAGAGCTCTTTGAGCTGCTCCAATTAGTCTCATGCAGTGATGAATTCTTCCAGGGCCTAATCTACCTTGAGCTATTTCAAATCCTCTCCCCTCGCCAAGTAAAATATTACTAGCAGGGACTCTAACATTAGTTAGCTCAATCTCAGCGTGACCCTCAGGAGAATCTACACTTCCGAAAACCTCCATAGGTCTTAATATTTTAACACCAGGTGTATTAGCAGGGACCAGGATCATACTTTGTTGTTGATGTTTTTGCGCATTAAAATCTGTTTTACCCATTAAAATATAAATCTTGCAATGTGGATTCATAGCACCTGATGACCACCATTTTCTACCATTTATAATATAGTCCTCTCCGTCTTTGACAATTGAAGTTTGAATATTAGTTGCATCTGAAGATGCAACTGCGGGTTCCGTCATTAAGAATGCAGATCTTATTTCACCGTTCATAATCGGTTTAAGCCATTCTTCTTTTTGTTTATCAGTTCCATATTTTGCAATTGTTTCCATATTCCCCGTGTCTGGTGCCGAACAATTAAAAACCTCAGATGCCCATCCTAAACTTCCCATTTTCTCAGCAAGTGGAGCATATTCTAAATTAGTTAGACCTGGACTTAAATCTCCATAATTTGAAGGAAGAAATAAATTCCATAATCCTTCTTTTTTAGCAAGTTTTTTCCAATTTTCTAGTTCAGGATAATTCTCCCAAAGATTAGTTTTACTAAACTCATATACTTTTTTTTCATGCGGGAAAAGATGTTTTTTCATAAAATCATCTACTTTTTTAATTAAATCTTGAGTTTTTTGTGGGTATTCAAAGTTCATAGAATTATAATTTATTGCATTGATATTTGTGGAGCGTTCATTAGCCCTCCATCGTTAATTATTGTTGTTCCTGTCATGTATGAGCTAGCATCTGACGCTAAAAATACCGCCAATCCTGCCATTTCATCAGGTGTTGAAGCTCTTCCTAATGGACAGTTTTTTAAAAAACTATTTCTTGACACCTCGTTTTCTAATAGTGCTGCACTTAATTTAGTTTTTACATAGCCAGGGCAAATTGAATTTACTCTAATGTTATGTCTACCCCATTCGATAGATTGATTTTTTCCAGCCATAATTAATGCCGTTTTACTAATATTATAAGCGGCCATAAATGCACTAGGGTGAAGACCTTCAATAGAACTAATATGTATAATACTTCCTCCACCTTGTTTTTTCATATGAGGATACACTAAGTTACTAAGTTCTATAGCTGAATTAACATTAATGTCCATTGTTTTTTGATAAAGGTCAACAGGCATTTTACTAATTGGTCCAAAATATGGATTAGTACCAGCATTGTTTATTAATATGTCAATACGGCCATATTTTTCAATAACTTTTTCAACAAGTTTTACTCTATCATCGTGTTTAGCAACATGACACTCAATAGAATCAGTTTTTAATCCAAGTTCGGTGAATTCTTTAGCTACCTGATTAACAGCCTCTTGTTTTCTGCTGCTTACTATGACTGTAGCTCCAAATTCTGCTAATCCTTGTGCCATTGCCTTACCAATTCCTTTAGAAGATCCTGTAATTACAGCCACTTTATTATTTAAATCAAATTTTTCTTTAATCATGTTATTATTTTTTAATTAGCCCAAAATATATATTCGTCATTTTTATTTACTTTATCATCCAAAGTTTTATCTATAAAAATAGGCCAGTCAAGTAAACTAGGCCATATCGGTTTAACTTGCTCAGATAATTTATTATTTAATATTTCTTCAAGTTCATTTAATTTTGTGAAATTACTTTCACTTAAATTTAACTGCTCAGTAGGGTCTTCGTTTAAATTGTATAACCATTTTTTATTTTGAACTAAATCTACTTGAAGTTTCCATCCATCTTTTATTAAAAATGAATAATCTCCAGATTTATTAAATAAAATTCTTTCAGGCTCTCCTTCATTTTCTCCACTTAAATAAGGAAGTAAATTAACTCCATCAAACTCTATCTCTTTAAGATCATTTCTGTTCAAGTCGACACCTGCTACATTTGCCACAGTTGAGAATATATCTAAATTTGAAACTCTTCCATTATATGTTTTTCCTTTAGGAATTTTGTTAGGGTAACTAACTATGTATGGAACATGAACACCACCTTCAAAATGAGTTAATTTCCATCCTCTGTAAGGTTTGTTTAAGTCAGGTAATCCAATGTAACCTGGAGCGCCGTTATCACTAGTGAAAATGATAATGGTATTATCGTCAATCTTATTTTTTTTCAGAATATCTCTAATTTTACCAACTCCTCTGTCTACAGTCATAACCATTGAAGCTAAAACCCTTTCCTCATGATTTTCAATAAAAGATAATTTTTCATAATCCTCTTTTTTGGCCTGAAGTGGACTATGAACAGCCCAATATGCGAGGTATAAAAAGAAAGGTCTGTTTTTATTCTTTTCTATTACTTTTACCGCTTCATCTGTTAAATAATCGGTCAAATGCCCATCAGGATTCATTCTGGGTCCTTCATTAAAATTAACAGCATATGGTAAATTTCCCCAAAGAACTTTATCAATAGGATCAAAATCTAATTTAGCATTTATTACATTTTCATCATCTTCAGGTAAAAACAAAGATCCTTGATCTATTCTGAGACTTTCATCGAATCCATGTAGTCTTGGTAGGAAGTCTTTAGAATGGCCTAGATGCCATTTTCCAATATGAATATTGTGATAACCTTCAGGCTTGAGCATTTCTGCAATGGTTTTTTCAGATTTCGGGATTCCCATTTCCTCGATTTCTAAAATATCATCTTCTCTATTATTGTAATAAATACCATCAGCAACTTCATTTTTCTTTGAAAAAATACTTATGGCTTTCATCATCGATGAAGTGGTAGGAGTAAACTCAAATCCAAATCTAGTTGCAAATCTTCCTGTTAAAAGAGAAGCTCTTGATGGTGAACAAACAGGACTAGAGGAATATCCATTAGTACAAAGTACACCCTCACTTGCTAATTTATCAATATTGGGTGTTTTAAACTTGCCATTTGCCATCCCACCTTTGTAAGAACTAATTTGGTTGAAACCAAGGTCATCAACAAGAACAACTATTATGTTCGGTTTAGAACTCGTTCTGGTTTCAGGTCCATTTTCCCATTCTATTGGAATATTTTTTTGAGTTGGATTTTTAATTTGACCAATATATTTTGGCATTTTGTACCAATTTTGAGAAAACCATATGCCTATTGCTATAATTACAAAAACAAAGCTTAATAAAAATTTAAAAAATTTATGTTTCATTAAATTTTATATTCATTTAAGATATCTTCACAACTTTCTATTGACTTAATTCCTCCAACTCCTTTACCTGCCTGCCAAAACTTGACATTATCATCAAATGCAGTTTTACTGTAATTTTTTAAGCCTTTACTCATTAAATACATTCTTGCATATTTTTTAAGCCTAGGTCTTTTGAGCATAAAATTAATAATTGGCCCAGTTCTAAGGCCGCCTCTCATTATATCGTTTGTTTTTATAACTGAGGAATTATTTCCAGCAACTTTATTGGTCCAAACAATGTCTTTTTCTTCGGAATCAACAATTGCTTTTTTATAACTGTCTGTAACAATACACTCTTTAGAAGCTAAAAACCTCGTTCCAAGTTGAACACCTGCATAACCCATTTCTAAAACTTTATCATAGTCCTCTCTATTTCCAATTCCACCAGCACATATTAGTGGAATTTTTACGTCATTTAATTCTTCTATAAATTTTTCAGCTGATTGAATACCTGTTTGTCCTCCAGCTCTCCAATTGATACAGTTTAATCCATCAACTCCACAGTCTACCATGGCAAGAGCAACTTTTTTATTAGGAACGTCATGATAAACTTTTATTCCGTTTTTTTTTGCAATTTTTACAATTTCATGAGGCTTACCTAAAGAGGTTAAAAAAAATTTAATACCTTCTTCAATGGATATATCCATCCATTCCTTCATTTGATCGTGATATTTTTTATTAGCACCACCAAAAATTGTAAAATTTACTCCAAATGGTTTATCAGTAAGTTTTTTAATTAGTTTTAGACCTTCCCTGAAATCATGTCCATATAATGATGTAAGTGCAACAGGTTGAACCACTCCAAAACCTCCAGCTTCAGAAACTGCCGCAATTAGTTCAGGATTTGATCCTGGGTACATGGGTCCACATATAACGGGTGTTGTAGCTCCAGTATCTTTTAAAAATTGTTTGGTTTTTGATTTCATTATTTTAATAATTTTCTTGAAATTATAATTTTTTGAATTTCTGAAGTGCCTTCATAAATTTGAGTAATTTTCGCATCTCTCATTAGTCTTTCCACGTGGTATTCTTTTACAAACCCATTTCCACCATGAATTTGAACTGCTTCTACAGTATGTTTCATTGCCATTTCAGAAGCATATAGTTTTGCCATCGAACTTGAATAACCATACTCAAGGCCTCTGTCCTTATTAGAAGCACTTTTATAAACTAATAATCTAGCGGCCTCAATATCAGTAGCCATATCTGCTAACTTGAATGCTATACCTTGATGCTGACTAATTGGCTTGCCAAACGTTTCCCTTTGTTTGGAATATTCAACCGCCATTTCATAGGCTCCTTGAGCTATTCCTAAAGCTTGGGCTGCAATTCCAATTCTGCCTCCTTCAAGAGTTTTCATTGCATATTTAAAACCAAAACCTTCGGGACCTAGTCTATTTTCTTTTGGAACAATTACATCTTGAAAAATAACTGAACATGTGTCAGAAGATCTTATGCCTAATTTATCCTCTTTAGGTCCAGTTGATATTCCTTTTGTATTACTTTCTACTACAAAAGCATTAATTCCTCTGTGACCTAACTCTGAATTACTTTGAGCAATTACAACGTAAATTTCAGCTTTCAATCCATTTGTTATCCAATTTTTTACTCCATTTAAGACATAATGATCTCCTTTGTCAATTGCTGTTGTTTTTTGTTGAGTAGCATCAGATCCAGATTCTGGTTCTGAAAGACAAAAACCTCCTATTTTCTTTCCAGTTGCTAAGGGTCGAAGAAATTTTTCTTTTTGCCTTTCTGTTCCATATTCTTCAATTCCCCAACAAGCCAATGAGTTGTGAGCTGATAAAATTACAGAACATGAATTATCAATATTAGAAATCTCTTCAACTGCAAGAGCATATGAAATAGTATCCATTCCACCTCCTCCATACTTTGAAGACACAGTCATTCCTAGAAATCCAAGTTCAGCCATTCTTTTGACTTGTGTATTTGGATATTCACATTTAGAGTCACGATCTATTACACCATCTTTAAGTTCATTTTGGGCAAAATCTCTTGCTGCTTGTCTTATCATTAAATGCTCTTCACTTAATTCAAAATTCATTTTATGTGTTTTTTGTAGCGTATAAGTTATAATTTCTTTTTAATCCGGCATCTCTATGTATTAATCCCTTTGAATAGCCAGGTATTTTTTCAAGTTCCAACATTTTACTAGGTTTAGTATACTCTGCAATTCCAATAGCTTGCCATTTACCCTGAGTATCTAATGGCGCATTGTGTTCAATTAATGAGTCTCCAATTATTCTTCCATTGAAAGCGAAATCACCCCCAAGCAGAATTACACTTTTAAAAGCTTGTTTTCCATATTTTTCAACATAAGCCTCTCTTCCAGTAATGGAGATGGATTTATCCTTGTATTGTGCCATTTCTTTTAATTCCAAAAGATTAATCATATAAGCCTTTTTAGTTGATTTTTCGTTTAATAAACGTTCCGCTTGTATTTTTGTTGGTAATATATTAGAATCAGAATTTTTTAAATTTTGTAGTTCTTTTTTTGTTGACTTTATCATCTCAAAAAAAAAGCCAATGGGTCTAAATAATTTTAAAAAATTTACAAATAATCTTGGTAAATTTTTTGGGAAAATGTTAAAAACTTGAATTGCCTCTACATTAATTCTACCTATTTCACTTTTATAAATTTCTTGTAAGTTATTTTTGTTTTTAAATTCAATGATTAATGCATCAGACCAAAAATCTTCTTTTCCAATATTTGTGTATTGACAATCAAACCAATGTAGGATATTTATATTTTCCTTGAAAAAGTCATTTTTAATATTTTTTTTTATTGAAATATCTGTAATTTTTAAAAAAATAAATAATACAATTTTATTCGTATTTTCGATATCAATTAGTTTTGAAGGATCAGGAAAAATATTTATCAAATTCATGAATTATTTATTCCTTATAAATTTAGTATTTTTATACTAATTATACAAGATTATAAACTTAAATAGTGAGTAGTACAAGAATTAAAATAGTAGAATCATCAATATTATTATTCAATAAAAAGGGATTAGCTAATGTTAGACTTCAAGATATTGCTGAATATAATAATATCAGTCCAGGAAACTTAACTTATCACTTTAAAACTAAAAAAGACTTAATGGATTATATAATTTATTATATGATTAGAAAATTAGTTGAAATTGAAGCCACTCAAAGAGAATCCTTAAAACAAATGTCTTTATATAATATTTTAAGAAATAATCTTGTTTTTTTATTTAATTATAGATTTTTTTTTAGAGATATTTTAGAAATTATAAATTTAGTTCCAAACGCTAAATCTGTTTTCAAGGATGTAAATAAACTAAATGAAAAATTTTCAATTGAATACATTAATATTAGTATCAAAAATGGTTACATGAAAAAAGAAGCATTTGATGGTCAGTACAAAATATTTTCTAAAAATAATTGGGCTATCGTTTCTTCATCTCTTACAACATGGGAGATTTTAGATGATTCTAATAATAAATATCGTAAGATAATTGATAAAATAATGGGGCATTTCTACCCTTATTTGACTAAAAAAGGTGTAGACAGATACAATAAAAAAAAGAAAGAGATTTCTAAAAAAATAGATGAAGATTTTAAAAATATTTAATTAGGAAAATAATCAGGTTTTAATTTTGTTGGAAATGTAATTCTAAAAGTTTCAGCGCCTGAAAAATTAGGTGCTAATAATCTTTCTCTTTTAAATTCTCCACTTATTCCACTAAATTTTCCTGTACCTCCCAATACTGTTCCATTAAATACTTGTCCCTTAACTCCCCAAACAAATAACATCATTCCTGTTATTGTATCCTTTGCAGGTTCATTTACATCTCCACAGTTTTTTGATCTAAAAGAAAAAGTTGCAGTTTGCTCAAGTATAATTTTATCTGTTAATTTTTCACATTCTTCAGCACTTTTAATATAGGCTTGAATTATTTGATCTTTTGAGTTTGTTGGGATCAATTTTCTATTGATTGAACTAGCGATAAATTCACTAGAAATGTCAGTAAAAAATCTATTCATTGCTGTAAAATTACCAATAACTTTTTCTGGATATTTTGCAGTTTGTTCCATTGGATCATTATCAACTAGTTTCAAGCCTCCAGAGGTTTTATCTATAAAATTTGGATCTTTAGGATCTAATTCCAAGGGATTACAGCATTCATTTTCCGAAATTGTACCATTACTGTAAATTGGACCTCCTCCATGTAAAATTAAACCATTGCTATTTACCTCTTTTTTAGAAAGAGAAAAAAGTTGGTTCTTCAAAGAATATGGAATTAATGGAATTCTTGACAAAAGAAATTTAATTTTTATTAAGGATAAACTATTTAACATCTCAACATTAAAAGTTTGTCCAAATA
>Ga0233402_1000856_pt1 | contig 10991 bp, 6 predicted proteins | sample 54DmetaG_FD_182705 | JGI IMG/M metagenome (GOLD analysis project Ga0233402, IMG submission 182705) | Seawater microbial communities from Monterey Bay, California, United States - 54D | ecosystem: Environmental > Aquatic > Marine > Coastal | place: USA: California | collected 2016-11-11 | reverse complement strand
CAATCCATTGAAGTGAATATTAACATTAGCATCAAAGAGCTTTCTTATTATGATGAAAAAAGTGCTTCGTGGGAAATCGAAAAGGGCAATTATATCATTTATGTAGGCAATGGATCTAGAAATATTTCCAAAGAAATTGAAATTACAATAATTTAAATCTATGTTATCTAATTCACAGTAAAATTCAATTTACGGATATTCGCACCTAACTCTAAACTTCTTAAGCCTGGAGAAGAGTTTCCTATACTAATTTCAAATAAACCAGGGTCAAAAACCGAGTTACCCTCGTAATCAACTAATTGCAACATTTCTTTACTAATCTTAAATGTTACTTTTTTTATTTCTCTTGGATTAAGTTTAATTCTTTTTACAGCTTTTAAACTTGAGTTGGGTACTCTAAAGTTTGCATCCAAATCGCTTACATATAATTGCACAACCTCCTCAGTTTTATAATCACTCATATTGGTAATAGTGACTTGAGCTATGTTTTCTTTATCATCTGTAAAGATTGTACTAGACATCGATATTTCAGAATATTTAATTTTAGAATAGCTAAGCCCATAACCAAAAGGATACATTGGCTTATCTCTCAAAAATTTATAAGTTCTGTTGTCCATACTATAGTCAGAATAATCAGGGAGTTGATTTATAGAAATTGGTATTGTTACAGGTAGTTTGCCAGAAGGGTTGACATCTCCAAAAAGAATTTCTGCAATTGCTTTACCTCCCTGTTCTCCAGGGTACCAACAATATACAATTGCATCCACCAAATCTGAAACGTCACTTAACTCAATCGCAGAGCCTGAAGAAATAACTAAAATAAGTGGTTTGTCAGGTGACTTTTTCCTTAAAGCTTTAATGTAATTAATTTGATTTTTTGGTAATTTTATTTCAACTCTGTCACCATTTGCAGAAGATAATATGGCGGCTCCCTCCTCTCCTTCAATTAAAGCAGAAATCCCCATAAACGCAATAGACACGTCACTAGATGAAGCAAGATGCATCATTGAAAATGAAGTCTTTAACCTTGGGTTGTTTAATTCAACTCCAAGGCTGTATCTTACACTAACGCCGTGATCAACTTTTGAAACAATCCCCTCTAAGGGAGTAATAATTTCAGAACTTAATCCATTATAATTACCAATAGCCATATCAATATTTGCAGCATTTGGTCCAGTCACAAAAATTCTATTGAGTTTTTTGCTGAGTGGTAAAACGTTATTAGCATTCTTTAATAGCACAATAGATTTTGAAGCGGCTTTGTAAGCTAATTTTTTATTTTCTAGGGAATTAATATGTTCAGAACCCAGGTGATCGTATGGGCCAGAACCTTTTTCTTCAAACATGCCTAGCTTATAGCGAGTGACGAGAAGACGTTTCAATGATTTATCTACGTCATTTTCGCTCAATAGACCCTTTTTTACTGCAGTTGGTATTTTTCTATACAAGTTGCCGCAGTTTAAATCAACACCTCCCTTAATTGCATAAGCAACACTTTCTTCGTCTGATATTGTGAATTTATGGTTTGATTTAATATCATTAATAGCACCGCAATCTGAAACCACATGACCTTTAAAGCCCCAATCTTTTCTTAATATCCCTGAAAGTAAATCATCACTTCCACAACATGGCTCATCATTAAGTCTATTGTAAGCACACATTACAATTTCAACATTTGAATCAACAAGTGTTTTAAATGCAGGCAGATAGGTTTCGTATAAGTCTTGTTTGCTTACAACTGCATTAAAATGATGCCTATCAGCTTCAGGACCTGAATGAACTGCAAAATGTTTAGCACAGGCTGCTACTTTCAAATAATTTGGATCATTCCCCTGTAAGCCTCTAACAAAAGCACTCCCTATTAATCCACTCAAAAAAGGATCTTCCCCATAGGTTTCTTGCCCCCTTCCCCACCTTGGATCTCTAAAAATATTAACATTTGGCGACCAAAATGTCAAGCCGGAATATTGACCTTTCATTCCTCTCTTTTGAGAAATATTGTACATTGCTCTTGCCTCATCTGAAATTGCAGATGCTACATTTTCAATAAGATCAGCATCAAATGTTGCTGCTAGGGCTATAGCCTGAGGAAATACAGTTGCCTTTCCTGCTCTTGCTACACCATGTAAAGATTCATTCCACCAATTATATTCATCGAGACCATAATCGTATAGAGCAATCGAGGCATTTAACATTTGAGAAGCTTTCTCCTCCAAAGTCATTTTTGAAATTATTTCATCAGCACGCTCTTCATAAGTTAATTTATTTGCGTTGGGATTATGCTGGCTATTTAAAAAGCTTAGTGAGAAAAATAAAAAAACTAATATTAATGTTTTAACCCTTTCCATTAATACGGTTTCTAATTGCCTTTATTTCTTTTTGCTGTTCTTTAATTGCATTAATTAATACAGGTATTAACCCTTGATAGTTAACAGACAATGTCCCGTCACTATCGTCAGACATCTTAACAAGCTCTGGAAGTACTTTAGCCACGTCTTGGGCTAGCAATCCAATTTTACTTTCTCGCTCGTTAGACTTCATTGTATAACTCTTACCATCTATTTGCATAAGTTTTGCAAGTGTACTTCCTAATGAAATAATATTAGATTTTAATCTAGCATCTGAAACTAAAGCAAGATCACCAGCTAATGTTGCAGAACCATCATATTTAACTACGAATGCATTCGAAGAATTATCACCTGCTAAACCATTAGATGAATTTACATCCCCATTTCCAATTACAAAAGCTATTCCAGCAGGTGTGCCTGTATACTGTCCATCAGCGTAATAATAGCCCCCATAGTTATCGGGATCAATTGTAGTATCACCCAAACCAGAAATATTATTAACGCCTATTGCTAACATTCCAAAGTTGTCAGAAACAGTTGATAACCCAAGTGCTGCAGAAGCTTGATTTAAAGCACTCGTATATTTATTTGCAGTAAAAGAGCTTCTTCCAGACGCTGTCGTATTGGAGCCCATAGCTGTAGCACTACCACCAGTTCCTTTATCTGAGTTTATATCCCCAGCTGTATTTTGGTAACCCGCTGTAAAGTTTGTTGTACCCCAGGCTATATTCTCTTGTCCAAGGGCTACTGATCCACCACCTGCTGCATGGTTTTTAAAACCTATTGCAATAGTACTAGCACCTTCAGCCCAGTTTTCTTTTCCAAGAGCAATAGTTGAGTCTCCAGTAGCATAGTTAAAGTTACCCATAGATACTGACATTTAACCAGCTGCCGTACTTCTTCGTCCAGTTGCAAATGAAACATTTCCTGTAGCTCTTTATGCATATCCAAAAACCCCTTGACCTATATCGTCTCCTGTTATACCACGTGATTCAGCGTCCTGTCTTCCAGCTATATTGTTAAAACCAAATACCGCTGAACCTACACCTGATGCCCTGTTGTATGCGTTAGCACCAAAAGAGGCCCAGCCAAGAGCTCCAAGACCAGTTGAGTTCTGGGTCAGTGCATCTGATCCTTGGTAAAGTGGGTGTTGGTTATCTCGAAAACCACCAAAATCATTAGCAGCTTGTTCAGGTGATTTTTCAGAAACTACCATATCTACAGACCAGTCAGCAATATTTCCAAAGGCACCGTTTGAGTTACCGTTACCATTTCTTGACGCACCACGAAGACTTGATATATATGTTTGTCCGTTGAATGGATTACCATCACCATTTTCTACAAATACTAATGCTGGTTTTTTGTCCTGGTCAGCAGGTTGACCATAAACATTTGAAATTGATAAAGCAAATGTGGCTATTATTGTTAGAGTAAAATATTTCATAATTGTTATTGTTTTTAATTTTTAATGATTTTAAATGAATGACTCTCATTTTGTTCATTCGTTAATTTTAGTATGTAAGTGCCTGATTTGAAAGAATTCATGTTAATGCTCTTTTCATTAGTAGATATTACTCTCCTACCAGCTACATCATAAAGCTGAGCAAGTATTTCGCTGTTATATTGTATGAAAATTTTATCTGCAGTTGGATTAGGATAAATCAAAATATCACCAACTGAATTTACATTTTCAATTGTTAGAGTACTACCTGCTTGACTTGCAGTAACTGAATTAAATGATATTGGGCTATTAAAGTTGACTGTAACCGTATTTTTTGATGGATCAACAAGACCAGTGTATGATTTCCAAAGACCATTATCATTTTTAACTTCCAAAACTAAAACACTTTCAATAAGATTGTTAAGTTCATCATCATCATAATTAAAAGTTATAGACCCCACAAAATTTGAAACTAAATTAGTTGAGGAATAAACACGATTAACAGAACTTTCATTGTATTGTGAGACGATAGCTGTTGATGATCTAGTTAGGTCAGTTTCTGAAATAACAAAATCAGAAGTTGGGGACATTTCAAGTCCAGCAAGGTTAATATTAGCATCAGATTTAACTGTAATAGAGCCACCAGAACCTATATTAAGTACTGAAATGTTTTCTTGAGCAAAAATTGCACAAGGGATTAAAAAAAGTATTGTAAAAAATCTATTCATATTTTGATTTTTAAGGGTTATATTGATATGTATTTTGTATATGTAATGTATAGGTGATTTCGATAAATATATAAAAAAAAAGCAAATTATAGAACAAATTAGAAATATATGGCTAATTTTATTGATTATATAAAACACATAAATTTTTTCATTTTGATCTATAGGCTAAACTATATTTTAATATTAATTGGATTCCATTGTTTTTCACAAAAATTAATAGTTAATGGAATTGTTTTAGACAATGAAAACGTGCCAGTTGTTGGAGCTAATATCATTGAAAAGAATAGTACAACCAATGGAACAATTACCGATTTTGACGGAAAATTTTCTATATCCACTAATATAGGATCATCATTAGAGGTTAGTTACGTTGGCTTTAAAACTAAATTAATAACAATTAAAAATGATGGGTTTTTAAATGTTAAATTAATTGAAGATTTAAATACGCTTGAAGAAGTTACAATTGTAGCCTATGGGCAACAAAAAAAGTCTAGTGTAATTGCTGCTGTAACTTCAATTAATCCTGAAGAATTGCGAGTTCCTACAAGCAATTTAACAACATCACTTGCAGGTAGAATTGCAGGTGTAATTGCCTATCAAAGAAGCGGTGAGCCAGGACGAGATAATGCAGAATTTTTTATTCGTGGAGTAAGCACTTTTGGTTACGCAAGGTCACCATTAATTCTTATTGACGGAATCGAAACTACATCAACTGATCTTGCTAGGTTACAACCAGATGATATAGCTAGTTTTTCAATTATGAAGGATGCTACTGCCACATCATTATATGGTGCCCGTGGCGCAAATGGAGTTATTTTGGTAACTACTAAAGTTGGTATTGAGGGTGTAGTTAAAATAAATATCCGCTATGAAAAATCATACTCTGCTCCAACAAAATCATTACAAATAGCCGATCCTATTACTTACATGAGGTTACATAATGAAGCTCTCACAACTAGAAATCCATTGGGTGGAAGAATCTATTCACAAGAAAAAATATTAATCTCACAAGATCCTAATAGAAACCTAATGGCATATCCCACGGTAAATTGGTTTGATGAACTATTGGATGAGTACACTTTGAATAGCCGCTTTAACTTTAATCTTAGTGGGGGAGGTAAAATTGCTAGATATTATTTGGCAAGTACGATTAATACTGATAATGGAAATTTAAAAGTTGATCCGAGAAATAACTTCAATAATAACATTAAGTTCAATCGAGTTTCACTTAGATCAAATATAAACGTAAATCTTACTGAAACCACCGAAGTAGCTTTAAAATTTAATGGAAATTTTGACGATTATATTGGTCCACTAGATGGTGGTACTCAAGTATATGAAAAGGCAATGAAAGCTAACCCAGTACTTTACCCGAAAATATATCAACCTGACAATCAGTTTAAAAACTCAACTCACGCTCTTTATGGAAATTTTGGGCAATTTGGGGATTACTTAAACCCTTACGCAGACCTAATGAGGGGATACAAAGATGAGAGTTACAATAATTTTTTAGCAACAGTTGAAATAAAACAAGATTTAAGCTTTATAGCAGATGGCCTAAAATTAAGATTTCTTGGGAATACATCCAGATACTCATTTTACAATCTTGAAAGAAAATACAATCCATTTTATTATTCTCTTGGAAATTATGACTTTCAAAGTGATTCATATACACTTGTAGCACTAAACCCAAACCAAGGAACAGAATATCTTGAATATAGTGAGGGAAATAAAATCATTAATACTTCATCATATTTTGAGGGCGCTATCAATTACAATAAATCTTTTAAGGAAAAACACGAAGTTAGTGGAATGATCATTGGAATAATGAGAGAACTAAAAAACGCCAATGCAGGGAATTTACAAAGCTCGCTTCCATTTAGAAATCTTGGAGTTTCTGGTAGGTTTACATATGCTTACGATGAAAAATATTTTACAGAATTTAATTTTGGTTACAATGGATCAGAAAGATTTGCAAAATCAGAACGATTTGGGTTTTTTCCATCTTTTGGTTTAGGTTGGTTTGTGTCAAATGAAAAGTTTATGAAAAAATATGAGAGCTTTATATCTAAATTAAAATTAAAAGCCACCTATGGGTTAGTTGGTAATGATCAAATAGGAAGTTCAAGTGACAGGTTTTTTTATATTTCGCAGGTTAACTTAAATGACGGTTCATTAGGTTCGCCATTTGGAATTGAGTTTGGAAATTATACAAATGGAGTTAGTATTAACAGATATGCTAACGATCAGATAACTTGGGAAAAGGCTAAGATGTTAAATATAGGTGTAGAATTTAACTTGTTCAATAATGTAGAGATTCAAGCAGATTATTTTACAGAAAAGAGGACCAATATACTTATGGATAGAGCTCAGATACCATCTACAATGGGTCTTCAGGCTCCTGTAAGAGCAAATGTCGGAGAAGCCTCTTCAAACGGATATGAATTTACAATTGATTACAAAAACAGTATAGGAAAAGATTTGTTTTTGGGATTAAGAGCTAACTTTTCTTATGCTGATAGCAAATATGAGGTTTTTGAGGAGTTGGATTATGTTACGGCTGGATTACCATGGCGGTCTAGAATTGGTTTAAATCTGTCACAACCATATGGGTATATTGCTGAAAGACTGTTTATTGATGAAGCCGATATTGCAAATTCACCCTTGCAAACTTTTGGAGATTATATGCCAGGTGATATTAAATACAAAGACATCAATAAAGACGGGATAATAGATATTAATGATGAAGTTCCAATTGGATATCCCACAACTCCTAAAATCATTTATGGCTTTGGACTATCCGCTTCATATAAGAAAGTTGATTTTTCTTTTTTCTTTCAAGGTTCAGCTCAATCCTCATTTTTTATAGATGCATATAATTCGTCTCCTTTCATTGACACTTACGGAGGTGCAATTGGAAATAATGCGCTTTTAAAAGCTTGGGCAAATGACCATTGGTCTGAAAATGATAGAAATTTATATGCAGCATGGCCAAGATTATCAGATCAATTAATTGACAATAATAATAGAAATAGTACTTGGTGGCTCAGAGACGGTTCTTTTTTAAGATTGAAATCTCTTGAAATAGGTTATTCTGTAGACAATAATTTAACATCTAATCTAAAGCTCAGCAATGCAAGGTTCTATTTTACTGGAACAAATTTGCTAACATTTAGTAAATTTAAGATTTGGGATATAGAAATGGGAGGAAATGGATTAGGATATCCAATACAACTTGGTATTAACTTTGGTATTAATCTGAATTTTTAAATACTAGATTTTGAAAAAATTTATATTGCTTTTAGTGTTCATAATAAGCTCTTGTCAAGAAGATTACTTAGATGTGGTTCCTGATAACATTGCTACAATTGAACTTGCATTTAATACTAGATCAAGTGCTGAAAATTTCTTAGCTACATGTTATACATATATTCCAGAGCATGCAAATGTTGTTCAAAATTTCTCTTTGTTGGCAGGTGATGAAGTTTGGTATTACGCTGAAAATGATTTTTACATGAACAATGAAACTAGTTTTCGTCTTGCTAAAGGGATGCAAAATTCGTCTGATCCGTACCTAAATTACTGGGACGGTGGAAGAGGTGCGCCACGCAGTCTATTTGTTGCTTTAAGAGATTGTAACATTTTTATCAAAAATCTCAATAATGTTCCAGGCTTAGATGAAGAAGAGCGACTTAGATGGATTGATGAAGCTAAAGTGTTAAAAGCATTTTATCATTTTTGGCTGATGCAAATGTATGGGCCAATTCCGATTGTATCAGAAAACATTGATGTTGGCAATAGTTCTGAAAACACTTATGTTGAAAGAAATTCAATCGATGACATTGTATCTTATATCACTGGACTATTAGATGAAGTAATAAATGATGAAAATCTACCTGGAATAATCAACTACATATATACTGAATCAGGAAGAGTAACTATGCCAGTAGCTAAAGCACTAAAAGCAAAAATTTTAGTTTTATCTGCTAGCCCTATTTTTAACGGGAACACTGATTTTAATGAGCTTGTTGATAACGATGGCAACTATTTAGTAAATCAAAGTTATGACCCCAATAAATGGGTTCTTGCAAGTGTAGCTTTAAAAGAAGCTATTGAAAGTGCAGAATCAAATGGACATAAGCTCTATAATTTTAATAAGCAATTGCCCATATTGGGTTGAGTTAATGAAGAAATTACAAGAGAATTAAGTTTAAGAGCTGCTATAACAGAACCATTTAACACTGAGATTATTTGGGCATACGGTCCAGAATGGACCGGTGATCTTCAAATGTGGTGTCAACCTAGGTGGACTGCAGATCACTCTGCATTGTTTGGTTACACAAAAAAATCTCATGCACCAACTTTAAATATGGTTGAGACTTTTTACTCTAACAATGGTGTACCCATTGAAGAAGATAAGCTTTGGGGGTATGACAAAAAGTATGATGTAGTACAAACACCAATTTTTGATAATTTAAATGAGAATTATCATGAGTTTTACATAGAGGATAACTATTATACATCAAAGCTTCATACCTACAGAGAACCAAGGTTTTATTCAACAATTGGATTTGATGGTGGGAAATGGTTTTCTCTTGAAACAGAAAACATAAATTTTATACCACATCTTAATGCTAAAGCGGGAGCACTTTCAGGTAAACAAGGTTTCGAGATTTACTCAATTACAGGATATTTTGCTAAAAAATTGGTGCATTATGAAAATATTATTTCTGTTGAAGGTTCAACAATCCAAGGTTATTCATTTCCTATCATAAGACTTTCCGACTTGTATTTAATGTATTCTGAAGCATTAAACGAAATAAAAGGCTCTCCAGACAGTGAAGTGTATGAACATATTCAAAAAGTTAGAAATAGGGCAGGGCTTGATAAAGATGGTGATTTGGTTAATACATGGAATACATTTTCTAATAATCCTTCAAAACCACTAACTAAGGAGGGAATGAGGAAAATAATACACCAAGAAAGAATGATTGAGCTAGCTTTAGAAGGGCATAGATATTGGGATTTGAGAAGATGGAACCTTGCAGATGAGTATTTTAGTAAACCAATACAGGGCTGGGATATTTTTAAATCAGATGTCGAGAGTTTTTATCAAGTAGAAAATATATTTTATAGGAATTTTTTAGTTAGAGATTATTTGTGGCCAATAAGTCAAAATGAGTTATTGCGTAATCCTAAATTAATACAGAATCCAGGCTGGTAATAATTCAAATAATATGAATAAATATAAAAATTATATGTGTGTAATACTTTTAGTATTTACATCTTGCAAAGAAGACAATCATGAGGCGTATGGCTCTGACGGAACGCCACCTGGGAAAGTCATTATTAATTCTATTGTAAATAAGCCAGGAGGAGCAGTTATAAATTTTACTCCCCCAAGTGACGAAGATTTATTGTATATAAGTGGTAAATACAAAAATGAAAAAAATATTGAAAAAGAAGTAATTGTATCCGGCTATATCGATAGTATAAATATTGATGGATTTGGGCAAACAGGTAATTTTCAAGTTGAAGTTTCCGCATATGACCAAGGCAATAACGAATCAGAAGCTGAGAATGTAACAATCTCTCCACTTGAATCTCCAATACATGCAATATTAGAATCTTTTGAGGGGGAACAAGACTTTGGTGGAATAAATATCAAGTATAAAAATCCAACAAGAGCTAAAGTATCATTAAATATGTCAATTGAAAACAGTAGCGGAGATGTTGTTTTTAAAGAATCTTTTTATACTAGTCAAGGGGAAAGTTCTTATAGCTTCAGGGGCTATGATGCAATACCAACTAAATTTATAATATATGTTGAAGATAGATGGGAAAATCAAACTGAACGTAGAACTTTTGAAATCACACCACTTGAAGATAAATTTTTAGAAAAAGAGTTTTTCTCTATTGTTTCAATGCCAGGCGATGAAAGTTTTAGCGAATATGGATTTTCTGCAAATCAAATATGGGATGGTTCGTGGAGTAATCAATGGAATTGTGGGCACACAAAATTTTTAACTCTACCCCATCAACTAACAATGGATCTTGGACAAACAGTAAAATTAAATAGGTTTAAGCTGTATCAAAGAGGCGGAAGCGAACTCTATAAACACGGAAATCCTAAAAAGTTTAGAATTTTTGGTAGGGAAAATTTAGACAACCTTCCAATTTATGATCCAAATAACCCCGGTGATGGTTGGATTTTTTTAGGCGAATTTGAGTCATTCAAACCATCTGGTTTACCTCCAGGGTCTAATACAGAAGAAGATTATTTATTTCAAGATAATGGTGAGGATTTTGTTTTTGGGTTGAACTCGAGACAAAAAAATATTAGATATATAAGATTTGTAAATGATGAGTCATGGAACAATCAAATGGTTACGGTTATTGGAGAATTATCATTTTGGGGCGGAGTAGAGTGAATAAGTTATGAATACATTTAAAATTAAAATATCATTTTTTGTA
>Ga0233402_1000829_pt1 | contig 11227 bp, 13 predicted proteins | sample 54DmetaG_FD_182705 | JGI IMG/M metagenome (GOLD analysis project Ga0233402, IMG submission 182705) | Seawater microbial communities from Monterey Bay, California, United States - 54D | ecosystem: Environmental > Aquatic > Marine > Coastal | place: USA: California | collected 2016-11-11 | reverse complement strand
AGGCACACCCGCACCTCTACATTTTTATGAGATTCTGTCTCAAAACTTTTACAGCTTAAATTTACTTTATGACTCAACAACCAAAAATAGAAAACCTACCCACCGCAGATCTCATCCCTTACGCGATGAACAGCCGGACGCACTCGGCGGATCAGGTCGGCCAGATCGCAGCGAGCATCAGAGAGTTTGGATTCACCAACCCGGTGCTGATTGACGCCGACAACGGAATCATCGCCGGACACGGCCGATTGCTGGCAGCGCAAAAGCTGAAGCTCGAAGAGGTGCCTTGCATCCGGCTCGGACATTTAACCGAAGCGCAGAAGCGAGCCTATGTGATCGCCGATAACAAGCTGGCGCTAAACGCCGGGTGGGATGAGGACGCATTGAAGGCAGAGCTTGAGCGCCTCAACGAGGACGGATTCGATATTGGCATTATCGGATTCACAAGCGAAGAGTTGGAAGCATTCTCAATCATTGAAGAAAATGAAACCGAAGGACTGACCAACGACGACGACGTCGACGAAAAACCGGATGACCCGGTCAGCAAAGAAGGTGACGTATGGATACTCGGAAACCATAAATTGATGTGTGGAGATTCAACAAGTAAACAGGACATGCAAAAGTTATTTGACGGAGATAAAGCAGATGCATGCTGGACAGATCCTCCTTATAACGTCGACTACGAAGGAAGCGCAGGAAAAATCCAAAACGACAATATGGAAGATGCTCAATTCCGATCCTTCCTCACAAAAGCATTTGAAGCAGCCGCATCGGTTATGAATGACGGCGCGGCTGTTTATGTGGCGCACGCAGACACGGAGGGGTATAACTTTAGAGGAGCATTCAGTGACGCTGGGTTTAAATTGTCGGGATGCCTCGTATGGGTGAAGCCATCTCTGGTGTTAGGAAGAAGTGACTACCAATGGCGGCACGAACCAATACTCTACGGATGGAAAAAGGGAGCTTCACATTTCTGGAAAGGAGGAAGAAAAAACACGACAGTCATCGAGGCCGAAGACTTCCCCATCTCGGTGGAATCCGATGAAAAAATCTCATTCAGGCTAGGAGAAAAGATATACGAGATACAAGGAATGGGCATGACCATAACCGGACATGAATCCTCAATAATTCGAATGGAAAAGCCAAAAAAGAGCGAAATGCATCCAACGATGAAACCAGTGGCGCTGATTATAGATATGCTTCTTAATAGCACTAAAGCAGGAGACATCGTGCTTGATTCATTCGGAGGATCTGGCTCAACCCTTATCGCATGCGAAAAAACTGGGCGAAGGTCTAGACTCATGGAACTGGATCCTAAATTTGCGGATGTGATCGTAAACCGCTGGCAGGAGTTCACCGGGCAGGAAGCTACAAACGAGAAAACAAAAAAGACCTTCGCCGAGACGAAGGCCAGAATGGACGGGAAGGAAACTTAAACTTGAAGCGCCTTAATTGCCATCTCAAGCATCGCATTTGCACGCTCGACAGATTCAAGATCGACGAGTCGGGCGCAACCGCTTTCTGGCGCAGGGAGATTCGTTATTTTCTCTTTGAAAAGGTCGATCAGATCATAATGCCTGTTCGCCTCGTGGTCGTATTTTTTATTAAGTTCTATTTCAGTCATGAGCGCTAAGAAAAAAGCAACAGCAGCGACAAAGCAAGCACCATCCGCAAAAGACCTGATCCGCAAGCGGCAGTTCGCCAATATCGTTGCGAAAGTCCGGGAGGGCAAATCACTGACCAACGCAGAGCAGAAGTTTCTCGACGACTACGAGGAAGCCGAGCAAGAGCAGAAGCAGAGCGTGATCGACGACGAGGCGGTGATGCGGACGGCAGACCTTGTTGACTTCCTCGGCATCAGCGCGGTGCGCGTTGCAGAGCTGGCGAAGGACGGCGTCGCAGTAAAGAAGTCTCACGGCAGATACTACGCGGCAAAGACAATTCAGAACTACATCCGGATGCTCCAGAAGGGGCGCACCTCGAAGCATGGCAGCAGTTCAACGATGGAGGAGTTGCGGCAGCGACTGGTCGACGAGCAGGGGCGCAAGGAGGCTGCGATCGCATCGCTCCGGGAACTGGAGCTGAAGATGAAGGCCGAGTCGCTGGTGCCACAATCCGAAGTCAGCGAGACGATCATCAAGACGTTGACGCCGCTGCGCAGGTTACTCGATGCACTGCCTCGGCATGTGTCATTGATAGCCAACCCGGAAAATCCGAACATCGCGGAGCTGGCGGTCCGCAATGCACTCGACGAGCGAGTATTCGCGGAGATCCAAAAAATTCTACTGGAATACGATGATGAAGATTCTAGCGATTGACGAATCAGAATAAATGAACTGCAATCACTTTTGTCGGTCGGGAATGGTGCCGGGGGAGATCCTCGGACGGGTTTGCATGTGTTACCTATTGAAACACTCGGCTGACATTCTTTTAAACGGGGGCGCTCGGTGATCGACCCGGCGCTTGCGCCGGGGACGCAGGTTCGATTCCTGCCGCCTCCATTTACAAATCAGTTTTTATCATGGCGGGAAACATAGAAATCGACTCCAGAGGGTTCAACAGAATGATCCGTGAACTGAAGAAAATGAATCAGGCAGCAGCGCGGCCAGTGGTTCGAGCTGTAACAAAAGACGTCTTAGCATCAGCAGCCAAGAAAACGAACAGAGCCAAAGTGTCCGCTATCAATGAGTCGGTCGAGAAAAAATTCAGGAAGCCGTTCGAGGTAGCAGGCGCAGGCTTCGTAGGTATCACAAAAGCGGGCAAGGTATGGGTCAACCTTGCATCGTGGGGCGATAAGAAAAAATGGGCTTTGCTGCACACTGACGGCAAGCTAAAGAATGTGCCGGGCGAGGTCCGCCGCACAGGTCGATACAAACCGGGGTCAAAAGTAAATCTTGGCCAAAAAAACAAGTCAGCTATCAATGCCATGATAAAGGCGTCGAAGGAATGGATGGCGCGGGAGAAGAAGTATCGAAAGTCTGTCGCCGGGTTAGGGAAGGCGTCATGGTATCACCTAATGCGAATGCTCAAGCTAGGAATTCCAGCAGGCGCTCCGGGTTACGCAACGAAGATGAAAATAACACCAGAAGTCAGACGAGCGCTCAGAGCATGGGAATCGATCCGGGGCAGAGACGACTTCTCTATTACTGTCTCAAATGTAGTGCAGTCGTGCCTTAATCCGAAAGCAGGCGGGATCCGGGCATTTCAAAATGCTTTGAACGGGCAGGTCAAAAACTTTCAGACACGAATGGCGAAAGATTCGAAAGCATATGCAAAACAGTTCGCGGCAAAGCACGGCTTCACAGTCAAGTAAAGACGCGGCTCAGTTATTCGCGCCGCGAGAGTTGAAGCCTCCGGTCGAATGGGCGGCACAGAATTGCTTGCTCCGGGACAACGTCTCAGAGCTACCCGGTTCGCTGCGCCTTTTTCAATACGCGCACGAGCCGGTCAATTCGTTGGTCAATCCGCGAGTGCAGAAAGTGACTCTCTGCTGGGGATCGCAGAGCAGCAAGACTACGAGCATGTATGCGGGCGTCGCTTATCTTCTCAGCGAATTCCCGAAGGACACGCTCTGGATCATGCCGAGCGCGGAGAATGCGCGGGCGTTCTCGAAGGGGAGATGGCTCCCGTTCGTCGAGGACTGCATACCGCTCAGGGCGCAGTGTCCGCTTTCAGCGGCGACGGGGCGCATCGACTCGGATAAGATCACAAACATGCGGCAGGAGTTTCTAAGCTGCACGCTGACATTCGCAGGCGCCGGGTCCGAGAACAACGTGAAGTCTGCACCAATAGCGTATCTGGTGCTAGACGAGATCGACGAGATCGACCCGGATATTCGACTGGCGGCGCTCGAGCGGATCAAAGGGCGCCGGGAGTATAAGATCATTCAGACGTCGACGCCGAAGGATGAGGTCGGCGGCATTTGGGAGGAGTATCTTTATGGAGACCAGCGGCGCTACTTCGTGCCTTGTCCACATTGTGATGAGATGATCGAGTTGCAATGGCGGCAGGACGGTCCAGATGGTAAGAAGCGATACGGCATCGCATTCGACGAGAACGCTAAACTGGAAGACGGCACGTGGGACTTTGATCTTGTGGCGAGAACATCTTACTACAGGTGCCAGTGTTGCGATGGCAAGATACTCGACGCGCACAAGCCGGGCATGATCAAGGCAGGCGAATGGCGGGCGCAGAATCTTACGGCGCCTCCCGGGCATCGCAGCTATCACCTGAACTCACTCTACGCTCCGGCGATCACGTTCGCCAGCATGATGGTCAACTGGCTGCAGGCCAGCGGTTCGACGCATGGACTAAAGAAATTCATTCAGGGCAATCTGGCCTAGCCTTGGCGCGAGGACTGGGCGAACACCGACGAGTCGGAGGCAAACGAGCTGGAGGCAGAGCATCAGCGCGGCGAGTTGGTCGGCGAGTATCGCATCATCGCTGCGGATACGCAAACAGATTCTTTCTGGTTCGTGGTCCGAGGGTTCGACCGGGACGGCAAGAGTTATCTGGTCGACTGCGGGCAAGTCGCATCGTTCGGGGAGCTGGATGAGAAGTTCAGCCAACACGCTTGCCACACCGGGATCATCGACTGCGCGGGCGACCGGACCGCAGAAATTTACGAGGCGGTATTCAAGCGGCGCGGTCAATGGTTCGGATCCCGGGGATGGAATGATCTCGGACAGGGGCAGCCGTATCGGATGCAGATGAAGGATCCGTTCACGGGTGACACTAAGGGCCGAGCCGGGCGCAGTAAGATTCGCTACCTGCACATCAATAAGGGCGTTTACGAGGACGAGATGGCGCGGCTCCGGTCGCGGCAGATCAGCGGATTCTATACTTTCAAAGACACGCCAGATGTTTACTACAAGCAACTGTTCTCAACCTACTGGGTGAAGGAGACGACCAAGAGCGGTCACGTCAAAACGGTCAAGAAGATGAAGCGCAACCGGGGCGATCACTTATGGGACTGCGAGATCATGGCTAGGGCGTTGTCAAAGTTCATCGGGATAGCTCGGGCCGACCGTAGCGTGACATCGCCGACAGCGGTGGACGAGCCAAAGCCAAAGCAGAAGCGGCCGGGGTCAAGCAGGAGCCGAAGCGCAACGGGATTCTGGTAATGCAAAATTTTACTACATTTCTACAAGCATGGACGCAGGTGCTGCTGGTGGTTCTAAACACTTGGCAGATCGCCAACGGCAAGATCGTCGGGGCGCTGATCGTGGGCTTTCTGATCTCACTGGTCTGGACGTTCAACGTAAAACGTGCGGCGTTCGCGACATGGACGACGCGAATCATTTATTGCGCCGGGGCATCAGCCGGGACCGGGACCGGGCTTTTACTGACAGATTTGCTTTACTAAAAAAAATCATTTTTTTGAAAATAGTGCTTGAACTGGGGAATAAGACGTGCATTGTTGTATACAAGCTCAAGAGAGCGAAACAAAAACACCTAATCAAATCACGACATGAAAAAAGAATACATCATTCAAGGAACCGACAAGAGCTACTATCGCACAACATGCGAAGGCGAGTCTGCAATGACAATGGGCTTTGCAGAGCCTATTCGATTTGCTAAAAGAGCGACTGCTGAAAGGCACTTAAATATCGCTCTCAAAATGGACGCAACTGCAGCGATCAAGGAGATTTAATTCGATGAATGACCGCTACCCAACACAAGCCGAAATCAAAACGATACGCGATGCTTATCAAAAACTTAAATGCAAGGGCGTCGCATTTCTCGATAAATTAGGATACTTCGAGACTATATCTGAGCGCTGGAGCCGAAAACAAATTGAATCTATCTACATTGATTGGGGTCAAGTTAAACTTACGCGCAACGCATTAGGACAATTGAAAATCGAACAGCAATAAATTTTTTACATATAGTCATAGGTGGAAGCCGTCACTCGAAAGGGTGGCGGCTTTTTCGTGCCTAGAATTGACAGCGCAGCCTTTTGCAATGGCTGCCACAACTTCAACGACTCAACTTGTCCAGATCCGCGACAAGCTTCTCACTGCGATCAACAAGCTCGCGGAGGAGGGCGTGACTTCCTACTCGATCGGTGACCAGACGTTCAGTCTGGCCGACGTGGGCAACCTTATCTCGCAGGTCGAGAAACTCGACAAGATGATCGCTCTGAAGGATCGGACGCTCGGCGGGCGCGGCCGCAACCGGATCACGATGCAAAATTTCAATGGCTAACAAAACGAAAAAACCATCACGCATCGGTCTAGCGACCAAGCAATTCTGGAAAGCTTTCCGGGGCTACGATGCAATCACGCAAACACGATACCGGGCGCGTCGCGGCGTGGACGCGATCCGCAGCGAAGAGGTCGAGCTATCGAACTACGACCGCGACAGGCTCGTCAGCGCCTGCGTCGAGTTCCGTCGCAACAACCCAGTTGTCGCCTCGATGTCTCGGCTCCGCAAGGCGGACGTGGTCGGGCGCGGGATCATACCGCAGCCGACGACAGGCGATGAGGCGACTGACGAGAAAATCGAGGAGGAGTGGCAGAAGTTCGCAAGTGACCCGGACATCGCCGGGCAGATGGACATGCGAGAGATCCAGCAACAGATGGTCGACTCGCTTTTGTTCTACGGCGACTGCGGACTTCACATCAACAATCGCAAGATCCAGTTCATCGACGGCAGTCGCATCGGAAACCCGAGCGGCCAGCACACCGGGAGCGAGTCAGCGAAATTTCAAAACGGCGTCGAGATTGACGACGTGGGCAGGCCAATCAGCTACACGGTCGGGGACCGGGTGAACGGCGTCATACGCAATCAGCGCGAGATTAGCGCTCGAAACTTCATCCCATTCTTCCGTAGGATGCGGCCGGTGCAATATCGAGGCATCCCGGAGCTGGCTCCTATCCTGAACACTTTGCAGGACTGCGACGAATACGATCGAGTCGAGATGATCGCAGCCAAGATCAGCGCATCGCTTTCCGTCGTGGTGAAGCGTGAGAATAGCTACGAATTTGAGTTGCAGAATCGAATGGACGGGTCGGATCAAGACGGGGACGGAAACCTCGAACAGTTCGAGCCGGGGCGCTTTCATTACATGGAGCCCGGAGAGGACGTCAGCGTCATCAGCAGCAACGGCAGACCAAACGTCGACGGCATCCAGTGGGTGAGCTACCTGCTCCGCAAGGCAGGCAGCGCGGTCGGTATCCCGCTCGAATTCCTGCTCATGGAGATCGGCGGCAGTTCGTTCTCAGCTTCGCAGGGCGTGGTGCTACAATACCAGCAGACAATCGAGTCCTACCAGAGCGACGTCATCCGAGTGATGGACCGACTCTACCGCAGATGGCTCTCGCAGATCATCAAGGACGGCGTGATCGACATGGCGCAGGCACCTTCGCCTTTCGGCGTCAGGTGGCAGCGGCCGGCTTTTCGATGGATCAACCGGGCGGCACAAGTCAAGGCGGACATGGAATACTTCCGGGCCGGGGCTATGTCGCTGGACGACATCACGGCACCATTCGGCTACACGGCCGAGGACGTGCTTCGACGCAAGGCGCAGAACATCCGCAAGGCGCAGCAGATCGCAGAGGCTAATGGCCTCGACTGGAAGGAACTTATCAACCCATTCCCGACAAGCATCAGCGGAAACTACACCGAAGTTGTCGAAGGAAAACCAGTCTAATGCCATTACCAAAACCAGATCCAACCGAGGAGCGCAACGAGTTTCTACAGCGTTGCATGATCGACGACACATCCGTCGAGGACTTCCCGGATGAAAAGCAGCGCATCGCTGTTTGCATTCGGCAGTGGGATCAAAGCACGAGTGAGGATTCGATGGCGTTCGCAGACAGCTACAACGATTACCCGGAGAGCGCATCGAACAACGCAAAAAAAGTTCTGCGCTGGCGTGACGAGTATGGCGACGAGGTAAAAGGAATGACGGCAGTCGGGTGGACCCGGGCTAATCAACTCGCCAAGCGCGAGAAAATCAGCCGGGAAACGATTGCACGCATGGCCTCATTTAAGCGGCACCAGAAGAACGCAGAGATCGACCCTAAGTTCAGGGGGACGCCTTGGAAAGATGCGGGCTACGTCGCATGGCTCGGGTGGGGCGGCACCTCAGGAGTCGAGTGGGCGATCCGCAAGCTCAAACAAATTGACAAAACGGCAGCTAGTAACATGGAGAAAAAATTCGCATTTGGGATTCAGGGTATCGACGAGAGCAAAGTCGACCGGGACGCAGGCACAATGATGGGCGTCTCGCTTATTTCAGTCGGCCCGGCGCTAGGGCACGGGCTTTTCGTTGACGGCAAATCATTAGAGACCATCGAGGACGAGCTAGATGATGCAAAGCTTCCGGCATACATCACGCACCGGGGCGCTTTGTTCGAGGACCGACTGACGCGTGAAGTCGGAATTTTTAGCAATTTCAGGATCGAGGGGGACCGATTGCTCGGGGATTTCCAAGCATTTGATTCTTTCCGGGAGGATGACGCTCGCAAATTCAACCGGCTGTTCGAGATGGCCCAGAAGATGCCAGAGCGATTCGGGCTAAGCATCGTATTCTCCGCGACGACAGCATGGGCGACTCCAGACGGCGACATCCAGCTAAGTGAGCAACCAGAGGACGCTCTTTTCGAATATCCATCTATCCGCGTCGAGGAGGTATCCAGCGCGGACTTTGTAGACTCTCCGGCTGCCAACCAGCGCGGCCTTTTCTCAAAAATTGACAACCCAACTATCAGCAAGATGACAAAAGCAGAATTGACAGAAAAGAATGACGAGCTGGTCGCAGAAGCCGAAGCGCTTGAGGCCAAAATCGTCGAATTGCAAACGAAGCTCGAGGAACACTCAGAGGACGAGGCCAGCATGGAATCGCTCGCAGAGGAAAACGAAAAGCTCAAAGAAGAGAACGAATCTCTCAAAGCAGAGCTCGAAGATCTCAAAGGCAAAATGACTGAAGGCGAGGAGGAAATGAGCAAACTCAAAGAAGAGCTTGGATCCAGCCAAGCAAAAGCCGAAGAGGACGCAGGCGAGATCATGGCAAAAGAGGCACGCATCGCGGAGCTTTCCAAACTTATCGAAGGCAGCGACCCGGTCCATTTTTCCGAAGGTGCAGCCGACTACACTCCAAGCAAAGTCAACCGAAACAAAGCAATCGCTGAATACGCGGCAGAGCATGGCATCAGCGAATTCACAGCCACTCTACGTCTCGGCAAGGAGAAGCCAGAAATTTTCACACTCTAATTTTAACCAATAACTATTATGGCATATACAACTACAGATGGTCTTAAAAAGACTTTTACCGCCACCGCAACGGTCGGTCAATATCGCGTCGTTTTCCTCAATGGAGGCGACGTTCAACACGGCGCTGACAGCTCCGGCGGCGTATCAATCGGCGCAACAGATCGCGCCGCTGACGCAGGCAGCGACGTAACAGTGGTGCTGGCCAATGGAGGCGGCACCGCATCCATCGAAGCATCCGAAACAATCACCGCAGGCGACGCAGTTTATGCAGCAGCCGACGGCAAGATCGGCATCGCTGGAACTCTCACCGAGGATGTCCTAGTCGGCTATGCGCTTGAATCCGCGGTCGATGGCGACGTCATCGAAGTCCTCTTCGCTTAACACTTAACGACAAAATTATTATGGCTCTTTCAACTACAGCAGCATTCAATCCGATTCTTTCGGAGGCACTCAACCAGATCGGTGAGAACCAATTCGTTGGCACTCGCATCCTTCCAGTTCGCAATGTGTCCTCGAAAAACGGCGACTATCCAGTATTCGGGGCAAATCAGTTTGATCTGAACGCTTCGCAAACACGCTCTCCCGGCAGCGCATTCGCTCGCCGTGATTTCGACTACGACAAGCAAAGCTACGCTTGCCTACAATACGCGCTCGAAGGCGTTCTTCCTGACGAAGACGAATCTGAGGCAGCCGAGAACGGCATCAGCGACGCAGCCGCTGCAATCGCTCAAAAGCTCCAGCGCGACCTGATGGTCGGCCACGAGCTGCGCGTTGCATCCGCTATCGCCAACGCATCATTCACAACTGCCGACACCAGCGCAGCCATGAGCGACGCCTCTGCCGCAACTCCAATCAAGGACATCCAGAATGCAGTTGAGATTCTCAACGGGAACGGATTCTATGACAATCTCGCATTGATTATCGAGCTCTCCGTCTTCAACGAGATGATAAACACCGACGACGTTCGCTCGATCTTCAACGGCAACGGCCAATACACCGACCGTCAAGTTCTCCAAGCCGCACTCGGCGTGAACGACATCATCATCTGCCCAACTCGCTACAACAGCGCAGCCAAGGGTAAGAGTGCTGTTCGCAGCAAGGTCTGGTCCACAAGCGAATACTACGTTGCGCAAGTCGCCGGTGGCGAGTTCAGCAACGGCGGTATCGGCCGGACACTGGCATTCCCTCAAGGTGGCGGCGTATTTACAGCGGAGACCTACCGCGATGAGCCTATCAAGAGTGATGTTCTCCGCGTCTACAACACTGTTGACGAAGTTATCATCAACACCAACGCAGGCATCCAGCTTTCTGCTGACTCCTAAGCATTAGCGTCAACCATTATCCAAAAGCCGTCACTCGCAAGGGTGGCGGCTTTTTACATTCCCGGCATAAGTAGATGAGCATTATTTCAAGCAGCCTAATAGGCGACAATCTCAACTTCGCAGTGGCCAACATGCAGACGACATTGACGGCGGTCACACCGACGAACAGCGAGACCTATGTCGCCAACAAGCAGGACATGGAGGTGGCGTTCGATATATTTGAGGACGGCAGAGAGGTCACAATCGACACGAGATTCTACCTGAACAAAATGAGCTACACCAACCTGCCGACGAAAGGCATGATCTTGACAGATGGGACGCGGAACTACAAGGTGATGTCTACTCACAATGACTCAGCCAATGTCACACTCAGAATCGACTGCTCCGCACAATATCAACGAGGCTAGACTCGTTCTCTATTTGATCGGTTACGCGCCGGACGCTCATTATCTTGAGCGACTGCTGAAAAGCATGAAGGGTGCAGTCGATCATCTATGCTTTGTCAACACCGACGACACCGACGACTGCCTGCGCGTGATCGAGTCAAGCGGGATCCCATTTGATTATGATGTGCACACATTCCCGGAGCGGAGCAAGTTCGACTTCTCACTGGTCAGGAACAAAGCGCGACTGATGGCAGAGAAGCACGGCGAGTGGGTCATGTGGCTGGACTGTGATGATGAGAT
>Ga0233402_1000817_pt1 | contig 11295 bp, 10 predicted proteins | sample 54DmetaG_FD_182705 | JGI IMG/M metagenome (GOLD analysis project Ga0233402, IMG submission 182705) | Seawater microbial communities from Monterey Bay, California, United States - 54D | ecosystem: Environmental > Aquatic > Marine > Coastal | place: USA: California | collected 2016-11-11 | reverse complement strand
AGCCGCGGCCCTGGAATCAGCTGATTTAATTGGCCGAGGTGACGAGAAAGCTGCTGATCAAGCGGCCGTGAACGCGATGCGCGACCAATTAAACAAACTGGATATTGCCGGGGTGGTGGTGATTGGAGAAGGCGAGCGCGATGAAGCCCCTATGCTTTATATCGGTGAAGAAGTCGGCACCGGCAATGGGCCTGGGGTGGATATCGCTTTGGACCCGCTGGAGGGCACTACGCTGACCGCCAAAGATATGCCAAATGCATTGACCGTGATCGCTATGGGTCCGCGCGGTTCAATGCTGCATGCGCCAGACGTATATATGGAAAAATTGGCCATTGGGCCGGGTTTTCCCGAGGATTTGCTGCATCTTGATATGAGCCCGGCGGAGCGAATTATGACGCTGGCCTCTGCCAAAAATTGTTCTGCATCTGATTTGACCGCCTGCATCCTTGACCGACCAAGGCACGAAAAAATGATTGAACAAGTGCGCAGCACGGGGGCAGCCATTCGCCTGATCACAGATGGGGATGTGGCCGGTGTTATGCATTGCGCAGAACCAAGCATCACGGGTATTGATATTTACATGGGCGATGGCGGGGCCCCAGAAGGGGTTTTGGCAGCCTCTGCGTTAAAATGTATGGGCGGGCAAATTTTCGGTAGGCTTTTATTCCGCAATGAGGATGAAAAAAAACGCGCTTACAAAGCCGGTATAACCGATTTAAATCGTATCTATGCGCGCGATGACATGGTCACCCAAGATGTGATTTTCGCGGCAACCGGCGTGACAGGCGGTTCGCTCTTGCCGGGGATAAAGCGTGAGATTGGATTTCGAACAACCGAAACCTTGCTCATGCGCTCTAAAACCGGCTCTGTGCGCCGAATGAGCTATCGCGTTCCAACGGAGCCGCGCGATTAAAGGAGATGGTTTGGCCTTTCTAAACGTTGAGTCTTCGATCTCCGGTCGCCCCTGGATGGGGCCATCTGACGCGACGCGCCGTGCCGCTGAAACACTTGCACAAGATCATGACCTGCCTTTTGCCGTCGCTGCAGTATTAGCGCGGCAAAATATTTCTGGCCAAGAGGCCAAACCCTATCTTAACCCGCAATTGCGTGACCTATTGCCGGACCCCTTGCGATTGCGCGATATGGATAAGGCGGCCAGTCGCTTGATTGAGGCGATGCTCAAAAAACAGCGAATCGCGATTTTTGCGGATTATGATGTTGATGGGGCCACATCGGCAGCTTTGTTGATCACGTGGCTAAAACATTTTGGCCAAGCCGCAACGCTGTACATCCCGGACAGAATTGAAGAGGGATATGGCCCCAATGAACCAGCAATGCAAAACTTGGGTCAACATCATGATCTGATTATCTGTGTGGATTGTGGAACGCTGAGCCATGCCCCTGTCCAGGCCGCGCAACCTGCCGAAGTGATCATTTTAGATCATCATTTGGGGGCAGAGACGCTGCCCCAATGCTGCGCGGTTGTGAACCCTAACCGCCAAGATGAAGACAGCGACCTTGCGCATTTATGCGCTGCCTCTGTGGTATTTTTATGCCTTGTAGAAGCGGGTCGACAATTGCGAAAAATGGATCAATCAGGTCCAGATTTGATGCAAATGCTCGATTTGGTGGCTTTAGCGACGGTTGCCGATGTTGCCCCCTTAATCGGGGTGAACCGCGCATTTGTCCGCCAAGGTCTGCGCATTATGGCGCAGCGCAAACGCCCTGGCATGACGGCCCTTGCAGATTGCGCAAACTTACAAAGCCCGCCCAGCAGTTATCATCTTGGATTTGTTTTGGGCCCGCGCATCAATGCGGGCGGCCGCGTCGGACAAGCGGATTTGGGCGCAAAATTACTTATTTGCGATGATCCCTCTCACGCACAAGCCCTGGCTTAGCGCCTTGAAGAGCTGAACCAAGATCGCATAGATGTGGAGGAAAGCGTGCGCTTAGCGGCGATCGACCAAGCCAGCGAGCGCGGTTTAGAGGGCCCCCTTGTCTGGGCCGCCGGCGCAGGGTGGCATCCAGGCGTCGTGGGAATTGTTGCCGCGCGGCTAAAAGAAGCCACCAATCGCCCAGCCATCGTTATTGGATTTGACGGCAAGTCGGGCAAGGGCTCGGGCAGATCCGTCAGCGGTGTTGATCTAGGCGCGACAATTCAAAAATTGGTGCAAGAAGGAATGATTGAAAAGGGCGGCGGACATAAAATGGCGGCTGGTCTGAGCCTAACAGAAGCCCAACTGGCCCCGGCAATGGCGCGTTTGTCTGACTTGCTTGCAAAACAAGGCAGCGCCGCAGGGGGCGCAAAAGATTTACAACTCGATGCGTTGCTAATGGCCTCTGCAGCTTCCCTTGAGCTTTATGAAGATCTGGAAAAAGCTGGGCCCTTCGGATCGGGGGCTCCTACGCCGCGCTTTGCCTTTAGCGATATGCGTCTGTCTTTTGCAAAGCGCGTTGGGGATCAGCACCTCAAGTTTCGCGCGCAAGATCCCGAGGGCGCAGCGCTTGAAGGCATTGCATTTAATGCGTTTCAAACGGCGCTTGGCCCTGCTTTGCTTGCGCATGGGGGAAAACGGTTTCACTTGGCAGGAAAATTAAACCTGAACATCTGGAACGGACGAAAATCCATTCAATTGGTGCTCGATGATGCCGCGCTGGCCTAGATTGAAATGCCAGCAGATGGTTTTAACACTCCCAGTTCAATAAAAAGTGGATTTTTTAAAAATCACTCAAATTTCGCTTGCAAGCCCCTTGGTCATTGCCTAAAGACACGGCACGAAGCGATAGTGGCCCGTTCGTCTATCGGTTAGGACGCCAGGTTTTCAACCTGGAAAGAGGGGTTCGATTCCCCTACGGGCTGCCACGTTTTTAAAAACCCTTATTTGATTGACAAAAACAGGCTTCGGTTAAATATATTTCCCGTAGGTTTTTCCCGTAGGTCGTGACTGGTAATATTTTCCTCAGACATTTCGCTTCAATTTCAAAGCTACGGGGACATAGGGAATCGTACACTTTTGCAATGTGATTAAACTTGGCCCTGCTTATTCGGTTGGTTCATTCTTTTGATGCCAATAGCTCTCTAGTTGTAGTGTCCGTGATATTGTCAGCCGACACATATAAAAACATCTCATTAGGCAAAGTATTCATCAGAGAATTAAAGCCGACTTTCTCCAAGTTCTCCAAAATGTCATCTTCACTTTCAGCATACCAATGACAAAAGAAGAAGTCCTCCTCACCTCTCCAATGTCCAAGCATCTCTGCCTTTTCCGTTTTCACCGCAGCAAACATGTCACGATCTGTCATATCTAATGAAGCATCTTCAAACATCTTTTTTGCTTCATCTCCTAAGAATGTGTGCGTACACATAAAATGCTTGTGAGCCATTACAATCTCCCCATCATGACTGCATGATAATTATGAATAAACGATATGAGCCAACTCAGTTTAGGTCAAACTTCTTTCTTATTTTTATATTTCTGGGGGGTTAGGTTTGACATGAAAGCTGATGGCACGGCTGGGCATCAAGGGTAAATACTCTGCAAGACTTTACGATGTAGCAGACTTAGTGGCTGGTTAAACAATTTGGACTTTCCACCGTATTTTAAAGTACAATTCAAATTAGAAGTGAGGTGGTAATATGAATTTATACACTCACACTATGGCAACCAATTTTGCTGTTACGAGCGTATATTCCAAAGCGAACAAAGTGTTGGAACCCAATCAATCGGGTCGCTTACGCAGTAACAAAAAGCATAAAGATGGAGTGGAAGTCTCGATTACCCGTGACAGTCCTACCCAAAACCATGAAGAGCTTTTAAATATGCTAAAAGGCCAGTTCGGTTAGCCTACCTATCGTGGGTACATACTTCGTATCTGGCCTATACGGTACCCCACTGGTGACCAGTTTGTTGGCTACAGGCAAGAGGTAGCGCCAATGGCATTCAATTCAATGCTGACAAAAGATAGGTTATCTGTTTTCAACACTCTCGATTAAAGTCGCAAGACGCTCCATCAAGCCGCTATCTTCAACCCGCATTTCAAAGCAATCGTTGTCTTTAAGAAACTTTAGCTTTTCACTTGTCCAGATTTCCAACTTCAAACCTTCAACTTCTTTCGCCTTGTCAAATGTTCCGAGTGGCATACCCACAACGCCCTCTAATATTTCTGGTCTGGCTGAAACTCTGACATAACATTTGGGGCAGAAACCCATCTTCATATTTCCACCACTACCACCTTCATACTCGTAATAAACTTGGTCTCCCGAAAAATTCACTTCATCTTCTTGATAATACATACCCATATTCACAGAGCCAGTTAAACGTCGGCATGAGGAACAATTACATTGCATCGAAAGCATTGGGTTCAAGTCAGTTTCAAACTTCACCTGCCCACAATGGCAGCCACCTGAATGTTTCATTTCAATATTCCTCTTTAAATTAAATCGATTTCACTAACGCAAACGATACGAAGCACCTCAGTTCAGGTCAAACTTATTTCTTATCGTTATATTCCTGAATGATTGGGTTTGAGACGAAAGCTGGTAGCGCAGGTAGGCCCAAGTAAATCTTTTATTTTACACTTATAGGTAATTAATAGGCGCCACAGAATCTACCTATGATTATATCAGGGGTCCCATATAAATCAAGCAAGCATGGGTATAAACTAGCTGCCATTATCACCTTAGAGCAATCCTCTAAATACATTGTAAACATTACATTCTTATAGACATCCTAACTGTGTCATTAGCATCAACGCTCGTTGGTGGACACGACACAATACAAGGATTCTTATTATGAAACAGAAGTTCATCTCACTACTTAGAGTATCGACTGACAAACAAGGTATCTCAGGACTAGGCTTAGAAGCCCAACGTGACCATGTGGGTCGTTATATTGAGGGCGTAGGCGGGGAACTCATCCAAGAGTTTGTAGAGGTTGCCAGTGGACGTAAGACAGACAGAACTGTCCTTAATCAGGCGATAGAACTCTGTCAGGTCTACAATGCCACCCTTATCCTTAAGTCATTCGATAGATTAAGCCGTGATGCCCACTTCCTATTGGGCTTACAGAAGTCAGGTATACGCTTTCTAGCCAGTGATAACCCCCAAGCAAATGAACTCACCGTGGGAATACTGGCCCTTGTAGCCCAACAAGAAGCCCATGCTATAAGTTCAAGAACCAAAGCTGCATTGGCTGCTGCTAAAGCTAGAGGTGTAAAACTAGGTGGTTTCAGAGGGTATATAGGGCGCACAGAAGACCTTCAGACAGCCACAGAGAAGCGCATAGAGAACGCTAACCTAAAAGCCACCAGACTTAAGACAATACTGGAAAGGGTTAATCCTTACGGGTCTCTGTCGCTGCACAGGATAGCCAAGGCACTTAATCAAGAAGAGATACCTACAATGTCAGGGAAAGGTCAGTGGAATGCTAAGTCAGTCCAGAGGGTCTACAAACGATTAGCCGCCTGACCCCACAGTGGAAATTAAGGTTCTTTTTGAAAAAAAAATCTTGCTTTCGGAGGGCAAAAGCGCAGCCCAAAAACCCCAAATGATTTTTAGGGGTAGCCATTATCACAACCACCTACGTGCCTTTGCTAGAGAGCCATAAACGAGCCTAGATATACTTCTAGATTTGTATTAAATTGTTATCTAAATTCATGATGCTGGTGACAGGAGTGAATGATGGAAAGTTTAAGAGTGCTTCTAGCTGCAGCATCATTGTCTTGCTTCTCACTTCCACTTTTAGGTGACAGTCATAGCGAAAGTAAGAGCTTTCATGGCTGGACGGCTACTGTTACTAACTACGCAAAAGATAATTTCAGTAGAAGCTGCAGTTTGATTGCTCAACCCTATCAGTTAGCCACAAGCCCAAAACTAGTCGGAAGCAATCCCACAGACCTCTTCATAGCTATTACTCATAATAAATTAAAGACTACAGAGACCTCCTTCCAAGTGCGCATACAACTAGTTCAAAAGGCAGACGCTAAAGCCAGATATTTTGATAGCAGCAGTAAAGCTGAGCTGTCTTTTTCTCCATATGCAATGAGAATTACCATGAATGACTTTCTGCAAGTTGGAGTTGGTTCATTCTATTTAAGTAAGTCAGAAGAAAAAGAGTTCTTGCAAACATTCAGAGCAGCAAATGATTTGATACTTAACTTGGACCTAATAGAAAATGTATCAGGCAAAGCTGTATTTTCACTTAAGGGTTCAGCAAAGGCCTTAAGCCACTTGCAAAAAAATTGCTAACTGAAGCCAATTCGGAAAAGCACATGGAATATCCAGCTAGCTTTGTCATACGAATAAAAAAGTAGAGTAAGTAGACTTACCTTCGCCACTGTAATGGTCCACCAGTGAGCAAACACTTATCTGACAACCCGCACCAAGGAACCGTCTGAATTGCGCTTGTAGAGCTTCTCTGTGGCCCTCTGAAGTGCTGCTGGTTCAGGTGTTTTCTCAAGCCAATCCTGAGCCTTAAGAATACGGTGGCGAACTGAGTTTGCGTTAAGCATAAAAGCCTGGTCTTGTTCTGCTGGTCTAGGGTTGCTTCCCCTTTGGTCAATCTGGCGAAATACTGGTATAAGACTTAAGTTCTCACTTAGGAAACCGATCATCATGCTGCGATTAATCAGATTTGTGTTCAGGCTGTTTAGATCAGCTATTTTCTTATTCTTATTAGCCGTAGGTTTAGGAGTAGCTCTTCTGCAAACCAGCTTAAGTTTAGCCAGTGCAACAGCTCAAGTCGCCACTCTATCAGCTAACAGCAACAGCAGCAGCACTACATAAAAAGCAGATGGCTAAAGCTATTTCTAAAGAGCAGGCGAAGGCTAGGCTTAAACGACTGATTGTAGCAGTTCCTCTTCTTGGCACAGGCGCAGCAGTAGCTTTTGAGGGAAATGACTTGAAAGTTTGGCTTGAGGAAAACCCAGGTAAGTCTGCTACAGATTATGGATGTGAAGTAGCCTCTTCGTCTGCAGAAGTTATGGATGAGGTACTAGCTGAATTGCCTGAGAAGTTTCGTCCGCCAAGTGATCTGGTTATGTCTCGAATGCCTGAGTGCAATGAGCCCATCGCTGATAATTGAAGATACTCACAGCGCAGAGGATCCACCCAAAGCATAAAGCATTTAACCGCAATTACCACTTTCGATGTCTGAATTAGATTATTGATATAATTGCTAAATACACAAATCTCAGTAATAAACAAGTAACCTGCACATGGCCAACAGAACCCAAGCAGACAGCGTAAAAACATTTGCTTTATGCACTCAATAAGTCTCAACTTGTTCCAGTAATGGAAGGGGCCTATGTGGAATGACAAATAACAGTATAGATAACCTAGACCCCATAGACCGATACTTCTCAGAAGTTCTAGACGTACATACTTGGTCAGACCACCCTGAGATAAAGGACTTAACTAACCTAATTTATGATGAACTTGGTTGTGCTGAGTTACAGTCCAGATCTAATAATCAAGGCAAGATCAAAGTAAAAGATATGCTGAGGGTTCTTCTCTTAGATCTTTATGTTCGTTGGCTGACTGACCCAAATCTGGCTACTGGCTTCCACAAGCACCCAAGGAACTACAAGCCAAATAGCAGATACAATGCGTTATATATCAACAGAAAGATAATAGGTGTTGAGAGGTTACTGGAAGAACATGGATATGTGGATGTTCTACAGTTCTATCACAACAGAGGAGCCGCTGGGCGAAACTTCTCTACACGAATAAGACCTAGTCAGAAGCTGGTAGAACACTTCAATAAGCTGACTTTAGAGCTACACGACATAGACAAACATCATAATCAGGAATGTATTATTCTCAGACAAAAGTACTTCGATGACGAGGATCAGAGAAACACGACAGTCGATATTGAGTATGATGATACTGAGTTTACCAATACAATAAGAAGCCAACTACAAGCCTATAATACGCTTCTAAAGACTTCCTTCATTGATATTCCTTCATTTTCTAAGGCGTCCTTCTCTAGAGCTATAAAGAAGGGCAAGAGAGCAGGTCAGAAGACAACAATTTCTATTGGACCAGACAATAAGTTCGTAAGACGTGTCTTTGGTGGAGGACTAGAGGGTGACTGGAAACTTAATGGCAGGTTTTATGGTGGATGGTGGCAACAGATTGATAAGGAGTACAGAAGCCTAATCTACATTAATGATGAACCGACCTACGAGTATGATCTAAAGGCTTTACACCCTACATTATTATCCAACAGAGCAGGTATAGAGCTTCCAGTAGATCCGTACAGCCTACAAGACCATTTACTTACTCAGACAAGCCTACAGCAGCAGAGACAGTATGTTAAGCTACTGGTCCTTATGGCTATCAATGCTTCTAGTCCAAGTGACGCTTATGCAGCCTTTAGGAATAACGACAAAAGGGACAATCTAGCGGCCAGCCTAACCAACAATACCCTCTCATCTCTCCTCAAAGCCTTCTTTGATGAACAACCTCATATGGAGCAGTTCTTATGCAAAGGACTAGGACTTGAGCTAATGGGAGTGGATGGTCAGATTGCTAATATGGTTATTGACCACTTCACCAAACAGAATGAACCAGTTCTTTGCATCCATGACAGTTTCTTAATCAACCACAAGAAAGGTGAAGAGCTTAGAAGTATAGTAGGTGACAGTACATTTCAACTTACTGGATACAGAATACAGCAAGACATTAAGAATGAGAGATTAGAAACAACAACACCAGTAAAGGGTAACATAGAAGGATATCAAGAACCTCTAGACCTTACCTTCTACACACCAAACAGAATAGAAAGAACTGATCAGTATATAGCTAGAAAGGATAAATTCTATAAGTGGAAAGAACTAAAGAGTGAGGAACTTGTTTGTTGTAAATCTGAATAAGTTATTAACTTGGTGGCTGTTATTACTTTGTTGTTATTCCTCCAATAGCACCCCCTCCCTCCATTACTGGAACAAGTTGAGAATATGACCTTAGATCTAGAAGAATACATCACCAAACGGATGCAGATGTCACACATTTACCAGCCCGTGATGCTAAAAGTGTTATTAGAAAATTATGGTGAGGCATCAGTAGATCAGATCGCATCAGCACTTCTCACCTACGACCAATCTCAAGTGGAATATTACGGCACAAGAACAAAACAGATGGTCGGGAAAGTCCTAACGAAAAATGGTGTAGTAGAACCCATCAAGTCTGGCCGAGCGACTAAAGGTTATAGGCTCAACTCAGAAGCTCTTACAGAAGCCCAAAGAGCTTCACTGATAGTCAAATGCGATAATAGCATTTCAGATTACCTAGATAAGCGTGGTGACCGGATATGGCAGCACAGAGCTTCCGAGAGTGGTTATGTTTCTGGCTCGACAAGATACAATGTCCTTAAAAGAGCAAAATATCGTTGTGAATTATGTGGTGCGCATGAAAGTCAAATTGCTCTACATGTCGATCATATTGTGCCTAGATCCAAGGGTGGCCCCGACGATCTGAGCAATTTCCAAGCCCTTTGCCAGACTTGCAATACAAATAAGAGGGCAGAAGACGACACTAACTTTAGGGGAGTGCTAAACAGTTACCGTCACCGTGAGGTTGGATGCATCTTCTGCGAGTTGGAAGCCGAGCGTATTATATCTGAAAACGAACTATGTGTAGCGATTAAGGATGCTTTCCCAGTTACGGATCATCACACGCTAATTATCCCCAAGCGGCACGTATCCGATTACTTCGAGCTTTATCAGCCAGAACGCAATGCTATCGATCAGATGCTGCACGAACAACGCCAGTCAATCCTAGGACAAGATGACAAAGTCACTGGCTTTAATGTTGGGATCAACGCAGGGGCCTCAGCAGGTCAGACGGTGTTTCACGTCCATGTACATTTGATCCCAAGGCGAAAGGATGATGTCGAGGACCCTAGAGGTGGTGTGAGGGGCGTCATTCCAACTAAACAAGACTACTTAAGAGAAAATAGACCACCCTCCCCTCTGGACTATTGAACGTGAGAGATCTGGGGATATTCGATGGACCACAGAAGATGAAATCAAGAATCATGAGATCAGCAAAATAGTTGTTGTGGGTTAGATATGAGAACTAATTCCCCAAAACATAGGTACACTTCTCTATTGCCTCCACCTTGGCTTCAAATCCTATATCCTCACCGTATAAGCCATAAGTCATAGTGTCTAAATCGTGACCAACTATTTGAGCCGCATGAGCTTCAGGAATACCAGCGGTCATCATCTGTGTAGCCAGAGTCTTCCTGAAGCTGTGCAAAACATATTGATGATTGTAGAATTTATCCCTCAAGCGTAGGAACCTGCGCCCCAAAGCATTGCCTCGCTTCTTGTATTTATTATTTGAGGCATCCAACCCAGAAAGTAAAAAGCCATCCTCACTCGTATCAACCAACCGAGATACTAATTGCCTAATCTCGCTGTGAATTGGGATCTCTCGCCATGAAGACTCCGTTTTTGCATCCTCAACAAAAAATCTATCTGAGGTCACTTTACTTAAGGGCATTGAGCAAATCTCTTCCCTCCGACAACCAGTATACGCAGCTAATGTAATGAGGTCGCAAAGGAGTTGATCGTTAGGTTTAGCTTTAAGTAACTGATGATAGTCATCTACCGTAAACGCTTTTCGTTTAGCTTTTACCTGCCTAGTAATTGTGGCCTTGGTTTTTCGTTTTTCAGGATAAATATCTTCTGTTAGGATAGAGCTCGGGTTCGCTTTTGTGAAATGTCTCTTCTTACAGTAACGCCAGTATGACCTGACAAAACCAATCTTCTTTTTTACCGTTCTAAGCGATACTTTTTCAAGTAACTCAAGAACCCACGCCTCAATATCTCTCTCTGAAATGGTTTCAAACACCTCAAATCTATCGGTAAACAATTTTAAATTACCCCGACACTCATCAGCAGTCTGCATGGTGTACTCTGCTTGAGCCACAAACTCATCAACCCGCTCATGCGTAGCAGTCCACTCACCCGAAACTCTCTTGAAAATGGTAACCGCTGCCACCTTCTCTTCATCTGTGGTGTCTGTCCTTGGTGGGATATCGTACATCGTCTGATTATCGTGATCTCGTAGATACTTTTCGTCGAGAATATCTGCCACATCATTTAGCCCATCTTCTTCAAACCCCTTCCAATTCCGCTCTAACTCTCCCCTGTAAAATGCAACCTGCTCATCAATACCCAAATCGGCAACTGACCTTTTTGAGGATCTCGCAACTTTTATTTGAGTTTTCCATTTTGATATAAGCGGCAGCTTTTTAATGTTTGCTTCAGCAAGGCTATCAGTTTCCA
>Ga0233402_1000812_pt1 | contig 11314 bp, 10 predicted proteins | sample 54DmetaG_FD_182705 | JGI IMG/M metagenome (GOLD analysis project Ga0233402, IMG submission 182705) | Seawater microbial communities from Monterey Bay, California, United States - 54D | ecosystem: Environmental > Aquatic > Marine > Coastal | place: USA: California | collected 2016-11-11 | reverse complement strand
GAACAGTAATGGCATTTGTACAAATGGCAAACATGTTATTTAGACCTTTACGTCAAATTGCAGATAAATTTAATCAATTGCAAATGGGAATTGTTTCTGGAGAGCGAGTTTTTAAAGTGATAGATACACAAAGCAGTATTGTTAAAAACGGAACTATTGAAGTAGAGAAATTTAAAGGAAATATCAATTTTAAAGATGTTAAATTCAGTTATATTAAAAACGAAGAAGTTTTAAAAGGAATTTCTTTGGATGTAAAAAGTGGACAAACAATTGCAATTGTTGGAGCTACAGGTGCCGGTAAATCAACTATTATCAATTTGATAAATCGTTTTTATGATATAGAGAGCGGAACTATTTGTGTTGATGGTATTTCTATACAAGAATATAATCTAGAAAGTTTAAGAAAACAGATAGCTGTTGTCTTACAAGATGTTTTTTTATTTTCAGATTCAATTTTTAATAACATTACTTTAAAAAATGAAAATATTTCTCTTGAAGAAGTTAAAAAAGCAGCAAAACAAATTGGAGTTCATGATTTTATTATGACACTTCCCGGAAATTACCAATACAATGTAAAAGAGCGTGGAGCAATGCTTTCTTCAGGTCAGCGGCAGTTGATTGCTTTTTTAAGAGCCTATGTTAGTCAACCAAGTATTTTAATTTTAGATGAAGCAACTTCTTCGGTAGATTCTTATGCAGAAAAAATGATACAATATGCTACAGAAACAATTACTAAAGGAAGGACTTCTATTGTTATTGCCCATAGACTAGCAACCATTAAACAAGCAGATAAAATAATTGTAATGGATCAAGGGTTGATTGTTGAGGAAGGAACTCATAATCAACTTCTAGAGAAAGAGAAAGGCTATTATAAAAATTTATACGACAAACAGTTTGGTCTTGAAAAGCCTCATGAAACTTAAATCAAATCTTTTTTCAGTTTTTCATTAAGTTCGGTATGATCAGAATACAATTCAAAACCGCCATCTTTTATATAAGAAATTTCTCCGGTTTCTTCGGAAACTAACAAACAAACTGCATCTGTTTTTTCAGAAACACCAATTGCTGCTTTGTGGCGTAAACCAAATCTTGCAGGAATTTTAGTACTGTCAGAAATTGGTAAAACAACTCTTGTGGCGACAATAAAATTATCTCTAATAATTAATGCACCATCATGTAATGGACTATTTTTATAGAAAACACTTTCTAAAATAGCCTCATTAACAGAGGCATTCATATGGTCTCCGGTGTTTATTAAAAAATCCAAAGCATTCGTCCGTTCAATAACAATTAATGCTCCAGTTTTTGTTTTCGATAAATTTTTACACGCATTTAAAAGAACACCCGTATCAATTTCAGAACCTATTTCTGTTTGTAAGAATTTTAATTGTTTTAAGAAATTACGTTTGTTGGTAAAGTTAGTGGTACCAATTAGTAATAAAAATTTTCTTATTTCTTGTTGAAACACAATGATTAATGCAACGACACCACCTCCTAAAAGGGTCCCTAAAATACCACTCAGCATTTCCATTTTTAGAGCTTCGGTTATTTTCCAGATAACAAAAACAATCGCAATACCGATTACAATATTTATGGCAACAGTTCCTTTCAATAATTTGTAGATGTAGTAGAGTAGTGTTGCTACCAATAAAATATCTAAAACATCTAGCAAAGAAAATTCAATAAAATCGAACATAAAAAAGGAGTGATTTTAGGCTAAATTACTAATAAATTAGAGAACTACACCATCAGTTATTAATTTCTGTATTGCATTATTAAGAGAGGATACCCATTACAGATCATTTTTATTTTCTTTTACAACTTATATCGCTGGTCTAAAAATATAATTTCACTAAGAAAGAGAACTGAAAACAAAAGGTCATGATATACGCTTTACAATTTTAATAGCTTCAACAGCTTCTTTAACATCGTGAACGCGTAAAATATTGGTGCCTTTTAATAATGCAATTGTGTTTGCAGCAGTGGTTGCATTTAAAGCTTCTTGAGGAGAAATATCAAGTGTTTTATACAACATGGATTTTCTTGAAATTCCGGTTAATATGGGTGCCTTTAAATTCTTAAAAAGTTCTAAATTTTTAAGAATTTCAAAATTATGATGGTTGGTTTTTCCAAAGCCAAAGCCAACATCAATAATAATGTCATTTAGTTTAAGCTGATGAAGTTTGAAGATTTGCGCTGCAAAAAAGGAGATAATTTCTTGGGTGACATCATTATAAACAGGGTTGTGTTGCATGTCTTGTGGTGTTCCAATCATGTGCATTAAAATGTAAGGAACTTGAAGATTAGCAACAGTAGCAAACATATTGCTGTCCATTTTTCCTCCTGAAATATCGTTTATGATTGCCGCTCCAGAATTGATTGTTTCTTTGGCTACTTTACTTCTAAAAGTATCTACAGAAATAATAATTTCAGGAAAATTTTTAAGCAACAACTTAATTACAGGAACAATTCTTTTGAGTTCTTCTTCTTCAGAAATATGAATAGCTCCCGGTCTTGAAGAATAGGCGCCAACATCAATAAAAGAAGCTCCTTCAGTAAGCATTTTTTCAACTTGAGAAAGAATATCAGAATTGTTTTTATAGTTGCCTCCGTCAAAAAAAGAATCTGGAGTAATGTTTAAAATTCCCATTACTTTTGGTGACGATAGATCTACCAAAGTTCCCTTGCAATTTATTGTCATTTTAATGGATTACTTTATTGATTACGTTAGTTATTTCAGGTGTTTTGTATGTATTCATTTTCTGCATTAACTCATTTACAGAAGTTCCAACTAGCAACATTTTTCTATTTTCTTGTTTTAAATAACCTTCTTCAACCATTCTATCTAACTGCAATAAAACTGCATCAAAGAAACCATTTGTGTTTAACAGTCCAACAGGTTTTTGTTCAATATGTAATTGATTTAAAGTAAGTGCTTCAAATAGTTCATCTAATGTGCCAAAACCTCCAGGAAGAGTAATATACCCGTCAATTAGCTTGCTCATAATAACTTTTCGATCACTCATTTTTTTGCAAACAATCATTTCTTCTACTCCAGCATGAACAACTTCTTCTTTTTCTAATAATTTTGGAATTACACCTATAACATCACCTTTATGACGTAAAATTGTGTCTGCAAGAACCCCCATCATTCCAATTTTTCCACCACCATAGACCAAACCAATTTTGTTTTTAGCAAAATAATTTCCTAATTCTATGGCAGCTTCTTTATAAACAGGATTAAAGCCTAAACTTGATCCACAAAAAACAACAATTTTTTTCATTTGATAGTTGATAAATTCATTGTAAAAATAAATGAAATCCTTTGAAGATTTACTACATTTGGAAAAATACTTTTTATAAAAATGCAAGATACTTCAAAACAATATGACGCCGTTATAGACGAATGTAGAAGTTTGTTTATTAAGAAAATGTCAGATTATGGTGCTGCGTGGAGAATTTTACGTTTGCCATCGCTAACAGATCAGATATTTATTAAGGCGCAAAGAATTCGTCAGTTACAAGAAAATGAGGTTAGAAAAGTAGATGAAGGTGAAAAAGCGGAGTTTATTGGGATTGTTAATTATTCGATAATGGCTTTAATTCAGTTAGAAAATGGGGTTGTAGAAACACCTGATTTAAATACAGAGGAGGCAACTGTATTGTATGATAAACATAGTAAGATAACGAAGAAATTAATGATGGATAAGAACCATGATTATGGGGAAGCTTGGAGAGACATGCGTGTTTCTAGTTTGACAGATTTAATTCTACAAAAATTATTGCGCGTAAAGCAAATTGAAGACAATAAAGGAAAAACAATTGTTTCAGAAGGTATAGATGCTAATTATCAAGATATGATCAATTATGCTGTATTTGCAATGATTCATTTGGTCTAGTTCGTAAAAAAATAAATCATGAAAATAGTAGTACAACTTTCAAGAATCCTAGTAGGCGCATTATTTATTTTCTCTGGGTTTGTTAAATTGGTAGATCCAATAGGTTCGCAATATAAGTTTCAAGAATATTTTTCTGAATCGGTTTTAAATATGGAGTTTTTAATTCCGTATGCATTGCCATTTGCCATTCTATTGATAGTGGCAGAAATTTTACTAGGAGTGATGATTTTAATCGGTTATAAGTCAAAATTAACCGTTTGGAGTTTATTTTTGTTGACCCTTATTTTCTTATTTCTAACTTGGTATTCTGCCTATTATAACAAAGTAACAGATTGTGGCTGTTTTGGAGATGCTATAAAATTAAGTACATGGGAAACCTTTTATAAAAATGTAATTTTAATTGCGCTAATTGTTCTTTTATTAATAAAAGTAGCACATATAAAGCCCGTTTTTAAAGGGAATGTTCCAAAAGTAATTACTTTTTTATCACTCGCAGTATTTTTATATATAGTTCAACATGTTCTAACGCATTTGCCATTGATAGATTTTAGAGCCTATGCAATCGGGAAAAATATTTCGGAGGGAATGGTTTATCCAGAAGATGGAAGTATTCCGCCTGTTCATGACTTTATGTTAGAAGATGCTCAAGCAGATTTAGCGCCAGAATTACTAAAGAAAGAAAAAGTAATGTTGGTGATTATTTATAATCTAGATAAGGTAGATGTAAATGGATTTCCTGCAATTAAAGAAATGACAACAAAAGCAAAGAAAAAAGGCTATACAGTGTATGGAGTTTCTGCTTCCTTTTCTGACGAGTTACTTCTCGCTAAAGAAAAATACAATCTACCTTTTGACTTTTTATTCTGTGATGAAACAACACTAAAAACAATTATTAGAGCCAATCCGGGAGTTGTAATTTTAAATAAAGGAACGGTTGTTGAAAAGAAGCATTGGGGAGATATTGACGAAATTAAATTATAATGAAACAAGTATTAGTTGTTTTTATAGGTGGTGGATTTGGTAGCGTAGTTCGATATATAATTGGAAAATGGCTTAACAATTCTCATAATGGAATTCCTTACGGTACTTTTGCAGCCAATATTATAGGGAGCCTTTTGATAGGAATTATTTTAGGATATGCGGCAAAAAGTGAGACCCTTACACAAAATCATACATTGTTATTAGCAACCGGTTTTTGTGGTGGTTTTACAACTTTTTCAACCTTTGCTTATGAGAATCAGGTTTTTTTAAAGTCAGGAGATTTTACAAGCTTTGCGTTCTATACAATAGCTAGTTTTGTAGTTGGATTTTTAGCAGTTTTTGCAGGAATCTACTTGGTTAAATTTATTTAATATTAAAAAAAAGAACGAATTTGTTACTTATCACTCAGAGGGAAAGGATGTGATTATTTTCACTAAAAAATAGAAAATCGAATGCAATTTCCCTCAAGTAATAGATCGATTACATCTTAACATAGATAAAGCAGAATTAAGAGAATAAAGGAATTAATTTCCACTAGTTTTGATTTAAAAAATGATATTTTTATACATTCTTAATCTAATGGAGGTACTCTTTTTTGAGTTTTTTAATCCTTAAAAATTACTTGTTTATCTGAGTTTTACTCAATACAATAATCGGCTTCACAAGAACCATTTTTTACAAAATTTTTTAGGTGTTAAAATATTCCTTAGAAACTTTGGTATCATTTTTTTGTACATTAACTTTGACCCTATCAAAAAAATTAAATTAAGGATTTTAAATTAGTTTACAAGAGTTAGGAAATGGATATACTGTTGCATGTTGTAAAGAATAAAAAAATGAATCAGAAAATAACGATTTCTGGTTCTAAAAGTGAATCGAATAGATTGTTGATTCTTCAAAATTTATTTCCAGAAATTACTATTGAGAACTTATCAGATTCAGATGATTCTGTTCACATGCAACACGCTCTTTCTACAAATAAAGAGATTGTTGATATTGGACATGCAGGAACAGCAATGCGTTTTTTAACCTCTTATTTTGCATCAAAAGAGCATAGAGAAGTTGTTTTAACGGGTTCTGAAAGAATGCAAAATAGACCTATTGAAATTTTGGTAAATGCTTTAAAAGATTTGGGAGCAACTATTTCTTATGAAGCCAAAGAAGGCTATCCACCAATCAGAATTAAAGGAACAAAAATTACTCATAAAAAGGTTCTAATTAACGGAAATGTAAGCAGTCAATATATTTCTTCTTTACTATTGGTTGCCTCAAAATTAGAGAATGGATTAGAAATAGAATTAATAGGGAAAATAACTTCTGTACCCTATATAAATATGACCCTAAGTTTGTTGAATCAATTAGGAATTGATACTGATTTTGAAGAAAATATCATTAAAGTTACTCCGGCGAAATCCATACAAAAACAAACAATTGTTGTTGAGTCTGATTGGTCTTCTGCAAGTTATTTTTATTCAATAGTAGCCCTGTCAGATATTGGTTCAGAAATTACTTTGTCTGCGTATAAAAAAGAAAGTTTACAAGGAGATTCTTGTTTGGTAGAAATCTACCAACATTTTGGAGTTGAAACTTTTTTTACAGCGCATTCGATTGTTTTAAGAAAAGTCAAAAAAAGTAATGAAAAAACTTTAGAAATTGACCTTAAAAACGCACCCGATATCGCTCAAACAATTGCTGTAACTTGTTTTGCAGAAAAAATAGCTTGTGATTTAACAGGCTTACACACTTTGAAAATTAAAGAAACAGATAGGTTAGAAGCTTTGAAAGAAGAATTAACTAATTTAGGAGCTGCAATTTCCGTGACAGAAAAAAGTCTACATTTAGAGAGGTCTTCAGAAATAAATCCGAATGTCTCTATAAAAACATATAATGATCATAGAATGGCAATGGCTTTTGCTCCTTTAGCATTAAAAGTTCCTATTGTAATCTTAAATGCCGAAGTGGTCACAAAATCATATCAAAAGTTTTGGGATGATATGCAGCAAATTGGGTTTAAAATTGAGAATCTATAAATTAAACAGTCAAACACTTGACAACGCCTATTCCGATATCGTATATTTGCCCTCTTTATAAGAAATATACGTATGAAATTATCCCATTTTGAATTTGAATTACCTGAAGAGTTATTAGCTAAATATCCCACAGAACACAGAGACGAATCTCGTTTAATGGTTTTGAATAAAAAAGAGGGTACTATTGAGCACAAACTTTTTAAAGATATTATAAATTACTTTGATGAAGGTGACGTTATAATGTTGAACAACACAAAAGTTTTTCCAGCAAGAATGTTTGGTAATAAAGAAAAAACAGGTGCTAGAATTGAAGTTTTCTTACTAAGAGAATTAAATGCTGAAAACAGATTGTGGGATGTTTTGGTAGATCCTGCAAGGAAAATTAGAATTGGTAATAAATTATTTTTTGGAGAAGATGACAGTTTGGTCGCTGAGGTAATTGATAATACAACCTCTAGAGGAAGAACGCTCCGTTTCTTGTTTGATGGCTCTTACGAAGCTTTTAGAGCGAAACTACTAGAACTAGGGCAAACTCCATTACCGAAAGCAATCAATAGAGAAGTAGAAGATATCGACAAAGAACGCTATCAAACGATTTATGCTAAGCATGAAGGCGCTGTTGCAGCACCTAGTGCTGGTTTGCACTTTTCCAAACACCTAATAAAACGTTTGGAGATAAAAGGAGTCGAGTTTGCAGAAACTACATTGCATGTTGGCCTAGGTACATTTAGTCCCGTAGAAGTTGAAGACTTGTCTAAGCATAAAATGGATTCTGAGCAAATTGCTATTTCAGACGCTACAGCAAGCAAAATTAACAAAGCAAAAGCTGAAAAAAGAAGAGTCTGTTCTGTTGGTACTACAGTAATGAGAACGGTAGAATCATCGGTTTCTTCAAAACAGGAATTAAATGGATTTGAAGGATGGACGAATAAATTTATTTTTCCTCCGTATGAATTTAGTATTGCAAATTGTATGATTACAAATCTTCATACACCAAAATCTACTTTATTAATGCAAGCAGCAGCATTTGGGGGTTATGACTTTATAATGGAAGCATATAAAGTAGCCATAAAAGAAAAATATAGATTCTCTACTTATGGAGATGCAATGTTAATTATATAACTCTGGTATATAGATATATTACAAACCTCGCAAGTTTCTTGTGAGGTTTTGTATTTTTGTAGCACATGGAAGTAAAAAAGAAAGACATAAGAGCATTAACGAAAGAACAATTACGTGATTTTTTTGTTGAAAATGGCGATAAAGCCTTTCGTGGAAATCAAGTTTATGAATGGCTTTGGAGTAAGTCGTTGCATACTTTTGAGGCCATGACTAACATTTCGAAAGAAACTAGAGAAATGTTAAAATCAAATTTTGTAATCAATCATATTAAGGTTGATTCTATGCAAAAAAGTAATGATGGAACGATAAAAAACGGCATAAGATTACACGATGGTTTAATTGTTGAATCTGTCTTAATACCTACTGAGAAAAGAACAACAGCTTGTGTTTCTAGTCAAGTTGGGTGTAGTTTAGATTGCAAATTCTGTGCAACTTCTCGGTTAAAAAGGATGCGTAATTTAAATCCTGATGAAATTTACGATCAAGTTGTTGTCATTGACAAGCAAAGTAGGTTCTATTTTAATCATAAATTAACAAATATTGTTTTTATGGGAATGGGAGAACCACTAATGAACTATAAAAATGTTATCAAATCTATAGAAATGATAACATCTCCTGAAGGTTTAGGAATGTCATCAAAAAGAATAACAGTGTCTACATCTGGAGTGCCAAAAATGATAAAAATGATGGCTGATGAAGACGTTAAATTTAATTTAGCTGTGTCTTTACATTCAGCAATTGATGAAGTTAGAACTTCAATAATGCCATTTAATGCTACTTTCCCATTAAAAGATTTGAGAGAATCTTTAGAATATTGGTATGAACAAACGAAACGAGTAATTACATATGAATATATTGTTTGGGACGGAATTAATGATAGGAAAGAAGATATAAAAGCATTGGTAAATTTTTGTAAAGCAGTTCCTTGTAAAGTGAATTTAATAGAGTATAACCCTATTGATAACGGAGCATTTCAACAAGCAAGTTCCTCTTCAATAAATAATTATATTTCTAATTTAGAAATGAATGATATTACGACAAACGTAAGAAGAAGTAGAGGGAAAGATATTGATGCCGCTTGCGGACAATTGGCCAATAAATCTTAAAAATTATTTCTTAATTTTAATATTTAAAATTCAAATAAGTTCAATTTAAATGAATTTAGTAGAGCAAATAAAACAACCCATATTATTAGAAATGGAACTCTTTGAAGAGAAGTTCAAAGATTCTATGTTGTCTAAAGTTCCGCTTTTAAACAGAATTACCTATTATATAGTGAGGAGAAAAGGAAAGCAAATGCGACCAATGTTTGTTTTCTTGGTTGCAAAAATGGTTTCTGATGGTGGTTTTGATGAACGAACTTATAGAGGAGCTTCTGTTGTTGAATTAATTCATACAGCAACTTTAGTTCATGATGATGTTGTAGATGACAGTAACAGAAGAAGAGGGTTTTTCTCTGTAAACGCTCTTTGGAAAAATAAAATTGCAGTTCTAGTTGGAGATTTTTTATTGTCTAAAGGCTTGTTGTTATCAATAGATAACGAAGATTTTGATTTGCTAAAACTAATTTCTATCGCAGTTCGAGAAATGAGCGAAGGCGAATTACTTCAGATAGAAAAGGCAAGAAAATTAGATATTACAGAGGATGTTTATTTTGATATTATTCGACAAAAAACAGCCACTTTAATTGCTGCTTGTTGTGGCATTGGTGCTGCTTCAGTGGGCGCAAATAAAGATACAGTGCGGCAAATGCGAAAATTTGGAGAATACATTGGTATTGCCTTTCAAATCAAAGATGATTTGTTTGATTATTATGACGGACAAATTGGAAAACCTACAGGAATAGATATCAAAGAAAAAAAAATGACTTTGCCTTTAATTTACACTTTAAATACTTGTTCTTCTAAAGAAAAGTCTTGGCTAATAAACTCGATTAAAAAACACAATAGAGATAAAAAACGTGTAAAAGAAGTAATTAATTTTGTTAAAAAAAGTGGTGGAATTGAGTATACTATCTCTAAAATGAATGACTACAAGAAAAAAGCGGTGACCATTTTAGAAAACTACCCTGAGTCTGCGTATAAAAACTCTTTATTAACTATGATTGATTATGTTGTAGCGCGAAAAGTATAGTTTTAAAGCTCTAAAAGTTCCTCAATAAAATCTCTTAAATTAGATAACCTTGGAACTTTATTTTGGCCACCTAATTTATTTTTATTCTTTAACCACTCATAAAAAAGCCCTTTTTTTGCTTTGTGAATTTTAGGGGGCATTAAGGTCATATTTTTATAACGTTTTGCTTCATAATCAGAGTTGATCGCTTTTAAAGAATTGTCTAATATTTCTGTAAAATAAGACAAGCTTTTAGGTTCCTCTTCAAATTCAATAACCCACTCGTGCCCGCCTTTTTCTTTTCCTTTCATAAAAATTGGACCAACCGTATATTCTTTTATTAGGGCTTTGGTCTTCTCACAAGTAAGTTTTAATGCGTCTTCTACATTCTCGATGTTTAATTCTTCCCCAAAAACATTAATATAGTGCTTTGTTCTCCCTGTAATTTTTATGCGATAAGGATGCAAAGAAGTAAATCTTATGGTGTCTCCAATTAAATACCGCCACAAACCACCATTTGTAGTAATCATTAAAGCATAATCTATATTTTTTTTCACCTTAGCAATTGAGATTGCTTTCGAGTTTTCTCCTTTGTAATCTGACATAGGAATAAACTCATAGAAAATTCCATAATCTAGCATTAACAAAAGTTCTTTAGAATTGTTTCTATCTTGAATCGCAAAAAAACCTTCAGATGCGTTATAAGTTTCATAATAATGAAAGTCTTTTTTTGGAATGATTCTTTTGTATTGTTCTCGGTATGGATTGAAGTTTACACCTCCATGAAAATAGACTTCCAAATTTGGCCAGACTTCCAAAATATTTTGCTTTCCGGTTCTTTCCAATATCCGATTTAATAATACCAACATCCAACTTGGTACGCCAACTAAGCTGGTGATATTTTCATTGATAGTTTCATCAATTATGGCTTCCATTTTAGTTTCCCATTCACTCATTAAAGCCACTTCTTGACTTGGTGCAGAACTAAAATCTGCCCATAAAGGCATGTTTTCTATGATAATTGCAGATAGGTCACCGAAATAGGAATTATTGTCTTTATATACATCAGAACTTCCTCCTAAACGTAAACTTTTACCTGTAAAAAGCTGCGTGTTTTCATTGTTGTTAATATACAAACACAACATGTCTTTACCTGCTTTCAAATGACAA
>Ga0233402_1000785_pt1 | contig 11528 bp, 7 predicted proteins | sample 54DmetaG_FD_182705 | JGI IMG/M metagenome (GOLD analysis project Ga0233402, IMG submission 182705) | Seawater microbial communities from Monterey Bay, California, United States - 54D | ecosystem: Environmental > Aquatic > Marine > Coastal | place: USA: California | collected 2016-11-11 | reverse complement strand
TGCTACTAAAAGAATTATGGCTTTTGAGGATTTCATTAAAGAAAAGGAAGTTACTGTAAATAAGAACGTGAAATATGCTGATGATGCTGAAGAGCCTGAAGACTATTCTGTTGTTGTTGCATCTGCAGATGCTATTGGTGAAGATGATGAAGCTGAAGGTATGGATGATGAAAAGGAAGGTGATGAGCTAGAAGATAAAGGTGATAAGAAAGTTGATTCTGAAGATGACAAAGAAAAGGCTGACCATTATAAAGGAGCTGTAAAATCTGATGACTCCGAGATTGATGCATTAAAGAAAGATGTTGAATATGATGAGGAAGAAGAAAAGAAAGCTGAATCAAGAATTATGTCTTTTTCAAATTTTGTAACAGAATCTTACAATGATGAAGAAGTAGATGAAGAAGAAATAGAAGCTGAGGAAGAAGAAGCTGTAGAAGAAGGTGTTGGTGAAGTAATTACTAAAGTTACAGGTGATGAGGTTGCTGATGAAGAAGCAGGCGATGATGGTCTTGCTATTCCTGCAGAAAAAGGCGACGGTTCTGAAACCGCTGCTGGTATTGCTGGTGATATAATGGATATGGGTAAAGTAAAAGTACAACCTGAATCAAAAGGAGAAGAATTAGTTACTAAAGATCAAAATATTACAACCGAAGTAAAAGGTGAAGCTGATGATCTTAAGGATGCTACTGAAGTTCCTGCAGAAATGGGAGACGGTTCTGAATCTGCCGCAGGTATTGCTGGTGATGTAATGAATATGGGTAAAGTAAAAGTACAACCTGAAGCAAAAGGTGAAGCATTAGTTGGAGAAGCTAAGATTACTGAAAAAGAAATTAAATCTGCAGATGAATTTAAAGAATATGCAATGGCAATTCTAAAAGATGCATTCGGAGATGATTTTGACGAAACTAAAGCAACTGAAACTGCTGAAGGATTACTTAAGAAGTATGGTGAAGATTACGGCGCAATGGTCGGAGCTTTACAATCTACTATGGGATCATAATAATTATAAATAAACAAACAAGAAAATGAAACATATTAAATTATTTGAGCAATTTTTATTAGAATCCGATTTAGATAAATTTTATAACACTAAGATTAAGAATCCTAAATCTGGTAGAGAAGTTACTGTTAAGACAATTTTAGGAGATCCTGACAACCCTATGTATAAAAAGGTTAAAGCAAAAGAAGATCAACTAAAAGGTGGATCTGATGATAGTGGATCTGATGAGATGAAAGAAGCTCAGGCTGAATTAAAAGAACTTCAAGATGACTATTCTGAAAAAGCTGATGAGATGAAAGATATTAGATCCGAGATAGCAGATTTAAAAAGTGATATTTCTGATGGTGATGAAGACATGGCTGAAATGGCTAAAGAACAATTAGAAGAAAAGGAAGAAGAGTTAGAAGAAGCTCAAGCTGACTTAGATAAAATTAAATCTGATATTGATGAGGTAAAGGATTTTATAAAAAGTAGCAAATAAAAACTAAAGATATGAGTAATATAAAAAAGTTTGCGGATTTCGTAAATGAAAACTTAAATGAAGCTGAATTACCATCATGGGTTGAAGGCGGTCCTTATGACTCCCTCAAAGATATTACAGGTAATATTGATCTTGATGGAATGACAGTAGCGGATATTAATAAAAATTACCAACCAGCTTTAAAATATTTAGGAGTAAGATCTATTTCTGATATGGGAATGGTTTCAACTACTAATGATGATGATGAACTGTATGATGTTATTGAACCTCAAATGAAAGGTTCCAACCTTCTTGGTAATGATAGAGGGAAAGGAATGGATCCATCACCATACACAGCTGCTTATAAAGGAATGCTAGGCGATGTAAAAGTAATTATACTTCAAGATATTAATGGAGAAAATGGTTATGCATACGCTGCGGTTGATTCTAGAGGAAACCTTAAATAAACATAAACATGAAACATATAAAATTGTTTGAACAATGGCTGGCCGACAAAAGCCAGCCATTTCTTTTTGAAGGAGGTGCCGCTGGTCACATGGCCCATCCATTTGACGATAAAGATTTAACCTTTGGTGATTTTAAGGCAATGATAGATGCTGGTCTTAGAGGTGAATTAAACTTTGAAGAAGATGCTACTGAAAAGACCGATGGCCAAAATGCATTTGCTACTATCCAAGACGGTGAAGTTAAATTTGCAAGAAACAAAACAGAGTTAAAGAATCCAATGACTCTTTCTGAATTTAAGAATAAATTTGAAGGGCATCCTAGTAAATTAGTACAAGATACTTTTCAATTTGCTGCACAGGATTTAGCTAGGTTGCTAATGGCTCTTTCTCCAGCTGACCAAGAAAAATATTTTAAGAATGGAAAAGACTTTATGAACATGGAGTTAATCTATTCACAAAACCCTAATGTTATCCATTATGATACAGATGTTATTCAATTTCATGGTATAAAGGAAACGGATGGTAATGGTAATATTACAGGTACTAATAATAAACCTGCAAAAGAAATTGCAAATATACTTAAAAAGGTACAATCAGATATTGGTAAAACTTTTAAAATAATTCCACCTAGAGTTATTAAATTACAAAAAGATTTAGATTTTACCACAAACAAGAAAAGATTTATAAATCAAGTCAACGCTTTAGAAAAAAGATATGGTTTAACTGATAGTGATGAAGTTGCTAAATATCACGAAATGTGGTGGCGAGAATTAATTGATAAACAATTCCCTGCATTATCTCAAGATGTAAAAGAAGGTTTACTTAAGAGATGGGCGTATGGCGATAAGAAGAGTTTAAATATGAGATCTCTTGCTAAACAAATTGGACCTAAAGAAGCTGCGATGGTTAAAAAGTTTGACAAAGAAGATGTTGCTAAAAAGTATAAAGAAAACATTAGACCTTTTGAAGATCTGTTCTTAGAATTAGGATCTGTGATTCTCAAAAATGCATCTGACTTTTTAGCAGCTAATCCATCCGATGAAGCACAAAGACTAAGAGCTCAAATACAAACAGCAGGAAGTAAAATTAAAAAGACTGGTGGTGCTGACCAAGTAAGAAAGGTAGAAGCTGAACTAGCAAGGCTTGATAGAATTGGTGGAATAGAATCTATATTTCCAACTGAAGGAATAGTATTTAAATACAAGGGAAAGATTTATAAACTTACTGGTACATTTGCTGCAATTAATCAACTATTAGGTATCATTAAGTTCGGTAGGTAAAATAGAAGATACACTTATATAGTTCACCTGTATTAAGAGATAACATTTACGGTATTTGTATATACTCTGATTAGTACAGAGTATGATAAAGGATAGGTATATACTATCCTTTTTTTATATAGCTATTTAATCAAAGAATATATAAATTGACAATATAAAATAAGCAAATGAAAGAGTTAACTCAAATTTATAAAGATGCAGGCCAACAATTAATAGAAGATCTTTTTAAGGACTATCTTGTAGTATCCGAAAAACTATCAGGTTCTTCATTTTCATTTAAAAAAGACGGCGAAGGAATTACTTTTTATAAAGGTGGAAACCAAAAGCCTATTAATTTAATTGATAGGACTATAATGGTTTATTATGAAAAGCCTATTAATTTTATAAAATCTGTAACTAGTAAAAACCTTTCTTCTATTCCTGAGAATTGGAAGTTCTGTTTTCAATATTTCGTAAATACTAATCCTGGTATTATTACTTATGATAGGCTACCTAAAAATAATTTAGTGCTTACTCATATTAAAGTAATGACACCAGCCGGTAAAGTTACAAAGGTTATAGAAGATCCTAGAGTAATTAGAGACTGGGCAAATGCATTAGGTGTTACTCCACTGCTTCCATTATTTAAAGGTTATTTGACAGAAGATCAAAAGAAAAAGATTAAAGAATTTTTAGAAACACCAAAAGAAGATCATGCTGAGATTTTTAGCACTAATTCATTTGCTGAATATTTACTTAGAATTTTAAATCCTAATATTCAATCAACTACTTTACAAAATGATCTTAAGAAGCCTATAGAATCTATTGTATTTAAATTTTATAAATCTGGTACTAAACAAGTTATTGCTGCTAAGTTAATAGATCCTTATACAATTAATTTAATGAAAGAAAAGGAGCCTATAGATATGAAAAAGGCTCCTGCTGATATTAATGAAATTATTTTATTGGATCTTTTAGCATTCATAGAAGAAAGAGGGATTAAGAAGCATGAGATTTTAGGGGATGGTGAAGATATGAGATACGTAGAATTGGTTTCAAATATATTTAATGACTATGTAACTAAAAGAGGAAAAGATATTGCAAAGATTGATATTGAAAAAGCTGAGTTTGCTAAAGGTAAAGAATTTGATTTAAATGTAGAATTAATACCAAGCCAAAGAACTAAAGATATCCTTAATAGTAATCCTAAGCTAAAAGACTTATTTAAAATAATACTAGGTTCTTTAAAAAAGAAAAGAAAGAATGCTGGTAATATTATGACGCCATCTGTTATTGAAGATTTTAATAAAATGGTAGATAAAGTAACTGATGTAATTCAAACAAAAGATGATGGTAAATTTAAAACTTTTGATGATTACTTAAAAATTAAATCTACTAATGAATCTCTTTTGCCTAATGCTGAAGAACTATTAATTGAAGATAAAGTTTTAGACTATAACAACTTTATTAATTTAGGTAAAGTTATTGTAGAAGATAATAGAAAGAGTGGTGAAATTTGGAAAACCTCAACAGGGTTTAGAGGGCAGGATGCTAACGGTGATAGAAAAACATTTAAGTCTAAAGAACAGACTCAATCGTGGATAAAAACCGGAAGAGAGGATGTTGATAAAGAACCTACTGAGAAAACTGAAGATTTTGATATTTCTAAAATTGATAAAAAGAAATCGCCTAGCACATTTAAATTAGCTGAAAAAATAAAAAAAATAAAAGATCCTAAACAAAGAAAAGAGGCAGAGAAGGTAGCTAAATCATTAAATGATTATGAAACTGCTGAAACCGATGCAGATAAAAAGAAAGCAATAGAGAATCTAATAAAAGATGCTGGTATTAATAGAAATGCCACCGGTACAAAAACAAATAAAATTTATTTAGGACAACCAACGGATGCGGATAAAGACGGTATTAATAAACAAACTGGTTTACCAGATAAAGGTACTATAGGTGGAGATAAAAGTAAGTTTCAGGAAAATCTTCTTGATGAAGCCGAAAGACTAGGTATTGAATTTCCTTTAAATGCTTCTGCTAAAAGAATGTCAGGGGCAAGTGTGGCACCTAATGCTATTCATGTTGACGAAAACGGAAAACCTGCAAAACCAACTAAAATAGAAACTGTAGAGATTGAAGGTAAAGGTAAACCTGGTGATGATGATTATGAAGCACCGGGTGTTCAATTAGGCGGTAAAGATGGTTTGGTGATAAAAGAAACTCCACCTCTTACTGACAAACAAAAAACTGATTTAATAGAAAAATTTAAAAAAGCAGACCCAACAAGAACAGATGAAGAAGTAAATAATCTAATGGAGATTAATCAAGAATTTAGAGTACAGAATAATAATAAACTAAAATCTATTAGATCTGGTAAATTAACAATTGCTCCTATTATTAGAGAGGATGGCAGCGAAGTTAACTTATTTACAAAGGAAGGGAAAAAGGAAGGAGTAGGTATAATTGCAAAAAATATGACTGATAGAATAGATGATCTTCTTTCTAATCCACCTGGTTATGAAAAGAGCCCTCAGTTACAAAAAGGATTAGATGATTATAAAAAGGCTGGTGAAGATTTTTCTAGCGGAAAAATATCAAAAGAAGAATTTATAAAGTCTGGTGATAATTTACTTATAGAACTGAAAAATGATCCACAAGGTACTTATGGGGGTCCATTTTTACAAGAGACTCTTTTAATGGCAGAAGGTTTAGCTAACGGCAGATCTGTTGTATCCCCATCATCTGCTAATTTTAAAGTAGCTGATTTAATAACATTTGATTCTGCTGAATTACCTGCTGATGCTACACCAGAGCAAATAAATGAATATGTACAACTAATGTCTGTTTCAGGCGGTGCCACTTCAATTAAAGAAGGTAAAGGTGGTGCAAGTTCTTCAGGTGCAAAAATAGAAGGTACTACTTACGCAGACTATACAGATAAAGACGGTAAGGTTATTAAAGGTGAAGAAATTAAAAAAGACCTAACTGAATTAACAGAAGACGGATATAATAAAATTTGGAATTCACCAGAGGCACCTGATAAAGATGACAAATTCCCAACTCTAGAAAAGTCAATGGAAGATGGTTTAAAATTAGCTGAAAGATATGGAGTATCTGATGTCTTAGAAAAAAGAGGCTTAGTTAAAGGTTCTAAGGGATATGATGCACAAATGAAAAAATACGAGAAGAGGGCAAAGCCTATAAGAGTTCAAGGAGTAAAGGAAAAATATGCTAAAATGAAACCTCCTATTGAATTAACAGATGAACAGGCAAAAGAATTATTGATTAAAAGGTTTCATGCACGAGATATAAATGGATATCTAATGGCTGAAATTAATAATAAACAACAGATGTCACAAAATTTTACTAATATATCAAGAGATATAGAACCAGTTGAAAGTCGTAGTAAATCTTTAATGTCAGAGGAAGAGGCTAAAAAAGATCCTAATATTATAAAAGATGCTAATGGTAATCCTATAGTCGTTCTTAATCCTGACGGTACACCAGAAACAAATAAAGCTGGAACTGAAAAAAGATATAGAAGAAAAGAAAAAGTAGTTAGAGAAGAAACTAACGGTATAGAATCACTTGCATGTATGTCATATCAATCAACGCCTGATTTTACTGATACGGGTAGACCTACTAATAAAAACGCGGCCTTTGTTAAAAAATGCCCAGGTAAAAATAAGTGGATAGGTGGTTCTTAATATTAATTTAATAAGAGTGAATAAATAAAAAAAGTGTACATGGATAATCTAAAAAACATACAAGATTTTATAACAGAAAAAAGAGTTACTGTTAAGAGGAGATATACTGAAAAGCATCCAGCTAAAAATGTATCTACTGCTGCTAGAGTTCGTTCTGCTATTTTAGATGCTGTTGCTGATGGACATTTAACTGAAGATGAGGTTAACAATATCTTATCTGAAATAAAGGCTCACAAAAGATGGCTTAAAAGAAATGTAGGATTATTTAATATCAGTGAAGATGAGACTGGGATTAAGAGATATTCCTTATCTCCTTATGGTCATAGAGTAAGAACTGCAACTGCTCCACTTAATGAAGCTTTAAAAGTTCCTCATAAAGAACAAGGTAAGAAAAAGGTTAATATGTTTGTTGGTAGATTCCAACCTTTTACATTAGGTCATGTTAAAGTATTTGAAAAAATGTATAAAGAAAATGGAAAACCTGTAGTTGTATTTTTAGTTAGAGGAAAAAACAATGATCCTGAGAAAAGACCATTTGATGAAGAAATGCAACAAGCAATGTTTGCTAAGATGGCAAAACAATATCCATTTTTAGAAACTGCTATAGTAGTTCCTAATGGTTCAATTGATACAATGTTTGCAGCAGCAAGGCCTGCTTATGAACCTGTGATGTGGGGATATGGAACGGATAGAAAAAAATCATACGGTGCAATGATTGACAAACAATCATACCGAGATCAACTAGGTGTAGATCCTGACTTTAAAGGATATGAAATTTTTAGAACTGATGATAACATTTCAGCATCTAAAGTTCGTAATGCGTTAAAGATAGATGATGAAAAGACTTTTAAGAAAATGACTCCTAAAAGTATACATAGTTTTTATAAACCATTACAAAATATATTAGAACCAATAAAAGAAAATAACAATATGAAAAATTTAAAATCACTAACAAGTTTTAGCATTGGCGAATCTTTGAATGAAGGTAAAAAAGCTAAAGCAAAAAACCCTAATAAAGTAAACACTATAGATGTTGATTTATCTGGAGACGATTCAGATATAATGGATGCAATTAAATCATTTAATCTAAAAGTTAAATCTAACGGAGCTAATAAAGGAACTGGGTATGATATGACAGGTAAAAACAAAGATATTCTTGATTATTTACAAAGTGACTATTATGCAATAGATGCTAGCGATATTGAGGATATGTTTCCAGAATTATTAGAAGGTGAAATCAATGAAGAGTATATTGAATTAATGCCAGAGATTGCAAATGCATTAGGTACAATCCAAATGGACTGGGACAGATGGAAAAATGGACCAGCAACAGAACCTTCTGATATTAAACCAGCAGCAAAAGAACTTAAAGGTTGGATTACTCGTTGGATGAAACAAAATATAAAATAATGCCAGCACAGAGTAAAGCACAGAGAAAACTGTTTGCTCTAGCCCTTCAATTTAAAAAAGGTAAACTGAAAGCAGCGGACATATCAGATGAAATAAAAGATTTAGCAAAATTGCCTCTAAAAGACTTAGAGGATTTTGCATATACTGATGAAAAAGGATTACCTGATAAAGTAGAAGAAGATATGGGTAATTCCGCAACCCTTAATCCTAATATGAATGTTCAAGGTATGGGTGATGTTACGTTACCTGGTGATCCTGGTTCAGCAAATTCTTTTGCCACTCAGAAGGTTGGTAGTGGAGATGATCCTGAAGGAAAAAAGAAAAAGAAAAAGAAAATGTTACTTTTATCATTTGATAAGTACATGGATCTTTTAAAATCAAAATAAGTAAGGTATAATGGCAGTACTACCAAAATATCAATTAAAGCAATTATTTGAGGCAGGAGATTTAATGACTGAGGTTACACTCAATGATTTTATCGATTCAGCATATAACCCTGTTCTTGTAGCAGGTACAGATATTCAATTAACTAAAGTAACTACACCTAGTGGTGATACTATTACAATATCTTCTACTGGTGGAGGCGGTTCTTCGGTTATAGAAGGTCCAGGTATTGATATTACAACAGTTGGTTCAGATGAAAAGATATCGCTTAATTTAGATACTAGCCAAACAAATCTAATTATTAATGGTAGCGACCAATTAACTTTTGCAGGTGTACATATACAAGATGAAGGGCTTGCAGTAGGAACATATAGAACTATTAATTTTATAGGAGATGATGTATTAGCCGAAGATAGCGGTACACCAAATAAAGTAAATGTTTACATTCCTACACCAACATTTGCATCTCATTTTGATACAACGGACGGTACGACAAATGGTATAGTCAGTGAATCAGGAATAACGAGATCAACGGTAAGAATTAGTTCACCGACAGTGGAAGGTACACCTTTTGCAACAGGTAGTGCGCCGAATACACCATGGGCAGGAACAAATAAACCAGCATATACCTCAGCAGACGGCTCTGTTACATTTTCTACGGCAGAGCAGGTAACCGGGTTTAGTGTAGATGCTACTGGTGATGCTATAATATATGTTGCATTTCAAGATGCTAATAATTCTTCTTTAAAAACATTTCAGACAACTGTTATTTACCAAGATGATACTTTTACAAATACTGACGGTGATATAGAGGTGATTATTTCAGATTATGCAAATGACACATCAAAGAGAAAGGCAAAGGTTACTGTAAATATTATTGCAGATAGTATATTTAGTTTAGCGGGTAGAGCTGGTGGAAGATATAATGTAATTATTGGAATGAATACAGATACAGTAACCGATGGTGGTAGTACTTATAATTTTAATTCTTCCGATGTGTTTTTTGATACTAACCCATTTACTCCAGAAATTAATGGTAATGTATCTATTGCTGAATCCACAAATTCAGCTTTAATTTTAACAAAACATTTAAGTGGTGTAGAATATTATATTAAAAATTCTAAGTTTGAAATTGATGTGACTGATATTGATAACCTTAATGAAAATACACAAGGTAGGTCAGCATCAGCATCTTGGAACTTTAGAGCTACTGGTACTGACTACGGTTTAAGTAATTTACAATTAACCGCATGGTCTCCATCAGTAGGTAGTTTTCCTGGATGGTCAAACCAATATGATCAACAAAACATTAGTTATGATTATGACACATGGAATTTAAATGCTTCTAATTATAGATTTAGAAACAGTGATGCCAAAATATTCAGTAAAGTTTATGATCCTTGGGGTAGCGGTGCAGAAGAGAGTTCACCAAATGCTTCAATATTAATAGATACTTATGTAAATAGATCTACTAGGTTAGGTGAGGCTTTTGCAGATGAGACCGAAAGGTTATACAGAGATACATCTAGTTATGTTGCTTGGGATAGTACAAAATCATTAGCTGACGTAACACAAGGTCCTAATGGAACAGGATCTGCCGGAACATTTAATAATGGATGTATAGTAGGTAGTTATTTAGTAAGAGGTTCTCAGTTCTTTGCCGATAATGGAAATTCTGCTCAGATAGGAACATTAATACCAAACTTATCATCATATAAACCAGATAAAAATGGATCTAATCCAAATTATTCAGCTTTATCAGATATACCAGTTTATCATAGAAAATTTTATACAACGTCAGGTCGTACAATATCAAATGTAGAACTTAACTTCACCGGATCATTTGGTACTTCAGGTAATGCTACTACAGCACTTGAAAATTCGCAAATGAAAATATATATTAGGAGAGTAGCAACCAACGATACAGGTTCAACTGGGCATGGTGCTAATCCGTTAGCTGTTCATGGAGGGTTATATGAATCAGGTCTTCCTGCTAATGGATTTAATGATGGTGCAAGTGGAATTGATACTGTAGGATCATTAATTAGAACTGGTGCAAGTAGTGGTAACAACGTAGAATTTACATTTGGGCCTAATGATAAATTATGCGATGATGGATTTTGGGTTGAAATACAATTAGTGGATTCAGACATAAAGTTAAATACATTAAATGTAACCTTAAAATTTAGTGACGGTGGGGCAAATGAATCTGCGCCTGCTCTTACACCTAACTAATATATAAAACAGTAAAACAAAAACTAAATAATGGGATTCACACCAGAACAGGTAAGAAGATTAAATTTTAAGGTACAGGCAGGTAATGTTATTGATGCTGATGCAGGTACATTTTGGTATCAGTCTAAATTAGAAAATCAACCTGCGGTAAAACCATCTCGTATACTTAGTCAATTTTCTACAGTAACTGCTAATCCACCAACCAGTCTTGCAAACCTAGTTACAATGACACAGGCAGGTGGTGCATTAAACGGTATAGTAGGTGATGAATATACTGGAACATCTACACAATTAAGTATACTTACACCAGGTTTAAATAATACTTGGATATCATATAATAATTATGCAACAGGACCTAGCTCTGGTAGAAAAGATTTATGGATTAATCCTGCATCAGTCCCTCAGTCAAATGGTGATAAGTCAACTATGTATTCAATTGCTCTATATAGTGGTGATCCATTAAATGGTGGTGTATTTATAAGTACAACGATTGGGCAAGGATCTGGTGCTAATGCTGAAGTTGGCTGGGTTTGGAATTATGATCAAGGTTTATTGTTTTTAGCAAATGATCTGGTTCAAATTATTTCTACTGATAATGCA
>Ga0233402_1000774_pt1 | contig 11608 bp, 6 predicted proteins | sample 54DmetaG_FD_182705 | JGI IMG/M metagenome (GOLD analysis project Ga0233402, IMG submission 182705) | Seawater microbial communities from Monterey Bay, California, United States - 54D | ecosystem: Environmental > Aquatic > Marine > Coastal | place: USA: California | collected 2016-11-11 | reverse complement strand
CTCCTTTTGTAACACGTCCATCATTAAATGACCCTGCTGAATTACCTCCCGCTAATTCATTCCCTACTGTTGTATTATCCCAATTAACTGGTAATAATTCAATAGCTTTATTAAGATCAAGTTCAACTTTCTCAGCGGTTTCATGATAATTTAAACGAGGTATCTTTAAATCTGAAGAAGGTAATAGTAACTGGTCTACATATGGCAATCCTCCGAAGAAACGCATCAATTCAAAATGAAAAAATGCTCGAAAAAAGTAGGCTTGCCCTTCCAAAAGATCTCTTTCTTCTTGTGTTGCTCCTACTAAATCATCTAAACGAGATAAAGCAATGTTGGCTTTACGTATGCCTTCCCAAGAATTTTCGTAGTAACCTGCCTGATTTCGTCCTTGATATCTGCGCGTATAAAAAGGAACCCACTTGCTTGTATTACTTTTTGTAACAAAACTTACGTATTCCCCTCTGTCAAAACGTGCATCAGCTATCCAACGTTGCGCCATAGCTCCATCATCTGCCCAACACCAAGAATTACGTTGTTCAAAAGTTGAGATATGTACAACATCTTTGTACATATTATCCACAAATCCTTGAAAATCTCGAAATTCTTGAAAAATATCTTCATCTCCTATTTCTACTTCAGGAGCTACATCTAAATAATCTTCGCAGCTTACAGATACGATTCCAATGAATACAAATAAGCATAATTTTTTAAATATTTTCATTATTTTATTTATTAAAATTGTAAATTAAAACCTAAATTAACTCTACGATTTAAAGGGTAAAAGCTTATTCTTTGGTTTGTGTTTAATTGCGCTACTTCAATGTCTTGAGGCATATTTGATTTAAACCAGAGATTATTTCCATTAATATAGACTCTTAACGAATTAAGACCAACAGTTTTTACAATCTCTCTTTTAAAGGTGTATGCCACCTCAGCTGTTTGTAGTTTAATATATGACCCGTCATATAGAAATTGTGTACCAGCAGGTGTATTATTTTGACCAGTATTCCAACGTAAATTGCTGTACCTAGCATTTGTATTATCTGGTCTCCAATAATTTTGATAATCTTCAAAAAATGTATGAGCAGTATTACCTCTCTCTAAACGATAGTTCCTAGTCACATTATTAACCCCATATAATTGAACCATAGCACTAAAACCTTTATAATCATAACCTAAGGATAAAGAGTAGTTGTTTTGTGGTCTGCTTGGATAACCAAAAGGAACTACATCAAAGCCATTGATTAAACCGTCTGCATTAAAATCGATTATATCCAAATCACCTGGAAGCCTTGTGTTTAAATTATTTTCAGGATTTACAGATCCATAAACATCATCCCAATTATTTAAAAAACCATTGTCTATTTGACTCCTTGTCTGTCCAATTTGAAATCCTGTTTGTTTTAAATAATCAGGTAAAAGAACTGGATCTTCTCGATTCAATATATCATCTTTGGAATGTGTAAAATTTGCCTTTAACCATACCTTTGAGTCTAAATTAATTTTACGTTTTAAATCTAATTGAAGCTCAAACCCTCTCACTTTTGTACTTCCTATGTTAGCCGCAACAGGTGCAGCACCAAAAACAACAGGAATATTACGACCACTTGCACTTATAAAAATGTCTTCTCTATCATCCCTAAAATAATCTACAGAAAAATGAACATCTCCTCTAAACATTCGAGTTTCTAACTTAAAATTTTGTTTGGTTGCTGTTTCCCATCGTAAATCTGGATTAGCAATATTCCCTTCAGAAGACAAAATATAAGGTTGATTACTTAAAAATGGCCACCCCAACTGCAAACGACCTCCTGAATTGAAGGTGTTTGTATAAGCATATTTTGGTATGCCTCTATCTGAACCTACCTGACCTATAGAGTATGCTAACTTTAATTGACCTAACCAATCTAAATTATCTAAAAATGTTTCCTTAGAAATATCCCATCCTAATTCTGCCGAGGGGAAAAAATCAAATTTATAACCAGGCCCAAAGTTATCTGAACCATTATACGCCCCACTTATTTTAGCAAAATACTTACTTTTGTAAGCATATGTTAAACGTCCTACCCAACTTTCAAGTTTATCTGGATAAGATGTTCCATTTAAATCTTCTCTTCTATTAAATAATGCAAGTGCTGATACTTTATGACCTCCGAATTTCCTGTTATATCTTATATCAAACTGATAGAATAGATTTTTTACTGATGAATTGCTATTAATTCTTTCAGATGATATGGTACCTGGAAATTCAATAAAATCAAAATCTGTCCCATCAGATGTTTCAAATCGTTGAAATTCTTCACCTGTAAAGGGGTCTATATAACGCCCTTGAATACTATTAGTGCTAGTTGTTCTACCAGTTGTTTGGTAATAAGTATCATAAGCTAACCTTGCTCCAAATTTCAACCCTTTTGCAATAGCTTTTAAATCTTGTGTTAATGTAAAATCTGAAGCTAATTGAGTACGTGTCGTTTTTTTCAGACCATCTGTATTTAATCCTTCCAATGGATTTAATATATTATCATCATCAGGATCGTAACCATAAGAACCATCAGGAAACTGGGAAGGGAAAACATCTGGAGCCTGTTTATAAATACCAACTAATGGACCTAAACCTTGAAAATCAGTTGTATTAGATTGGTTTTTGAACCCTACAAAACCCGATAAATTTACTTTTAGTGATGTAGTTTTTGTAAGAGTAAAATCTAAATTACTTCTAAAGTTTAAACGATCATAGGCAGAACTTGGTGTATAGTCAAAACGCTGATTGTAGTTTTGGTTGTATAAATCACCCTCGTGTGTGTAAGCTAATGAACCAAAATACTTAACAAAATCTGTACCACCGGCTAAATTTATATTTATACGAGAAGATAAAGCTACGTCTTTCAAAATCAGGCTTTGCCAGTCTACATCTGGATAACGATAAATATCTCGATTAGGATCCCTCCAACGCTCCACAACTTCTTGAGGATAATAATCTGCCCAAGAAATCGGGTTAACTCCTAATTCATTTTCAATAGCTTCATTTAACTGATTTAAAGCATCATAAGAGCCTAGTATTATGGGTAGTTTCGAGTTAAATTTAAGAGATTGGTTAAAAGTTACATTTAGACGAGTTTCTCCTACCTTACCTCTTTTTGTTGTTACCAAGATTACTCCATTTGCTCCTAAAACTCCATAAACAGCTGTAGATGCAGCATCTTTTAACACTGAAATAGATGCAACCTCACTTACATCTATATCTGTTAATGGACGCTCTATACCATCTACTAAAATTAATGGACCAGTTCCGTTCCAACTAGATTTACCTCGAATAAATAAATCGACTTGGTCGTTACCGGGTTCGCCTGAACTTTGGAGTGTGGTTAATCCTGGAAGTTGACCCGTTAATGCTTGAGCCAGGTTTGAAGGAGTACCTGCTTTTTCGAGTGTTTCACCTTTAATCTCAACTACTGCTGAAGTTACTTCTCTTTTTTCTTGTTTTCCATAACCAACAATAACAATCTCTTCTAGTGATTCTAAACTAGTTACCATGGTTATTGAAATTACTGAACGGTTTTTAATGTCGATTATTTGTGTTTTCATACCTAAATAGGAAAACTTTAATCGCTTAGCATCAACAGGTATTGATAGTTTATAATCACCATCAAAACCAGTAAAAGCTCCAATACTTTTCCCGTCCACAACAACTGCCACTCCGGGGATAGGTATACCTGTATCGTCTTTTACTATACCTGACACTGACTTGGTACTTTGAGAAAATACTGAGCCCATGAAGAAAAGATAAAAGAAAGTAAAAAAAACAATTTTAGTTAACAAATTTTCTTGTTTTCTATAATCGTTAATCCAATTTGTAATATTAATCATATTTGATTTTTTTGTTTTATTGAATTAAAATTTATTTTAACATACTGGTAATCGTTTCATCATTAAAATTACAATAAGTTAAAACATATAATTTTTTTAAATTTAATTTCGTTGCCACAAATTTAGTGCTAGACAGCAAGTCTAATGTATCAAAAATGAAGCTAAATGTTAAAAAAATGAAGCTAAATGTTGAAATATAATAAATTACAGAATTCTATTTCTACGATTATCAATATAATTCCTCATAAAGTCATAAATAATAACTTTTTATTTTACAAAAAAACATTGATTTACATTTATGATTTATTAACTCTAAAAATTAGTTTTCTTTAAAAAATAGTGTCAAAATTTCAATAATGTGATTAACACACTTTAATCTATCAAGCTTCAAAATTTTTAGTATATATTCAAATTTGATAGGTGAAATGTATTTATTAAAATAATTTTGTAGAAAAAATAATTTTAAAACTACTTAATAAAATAAATGAAAAAAGTTTTTCTATTTTTAATATTAATTTTCGAATTCATTTTTCAATTAGAAGCGCAAAATCTACTTCCTTTAAAAAATGGAGAATTTGAAAACACCAATGCAAGTAATTTTACATATTGGACTAATAGAGTAGATAATGGAGGAGTTGCTAACTTTTCAATAATAACAGATAATCTTATTTTAGGAAGCACAAAAGCACTAAAAAGTAAAGTTATTAATCTAGGTCCAAATGGTTTCAATACAAGTACTATAAGTAATTATGGATTTCAGGTGGAGGCAGGTAAAAAGTACGAAGTCTCATTGTATGCAAAAAAAGACGAAACAACTCTAGGTAAATTAAAAATTGTTTTTCAATCTTCCAATAATTTTCAGAGCATAAATAAAACAATTACAAACACATGGAAAGAATATAAACATACTTTTACTGCTGAAAAAAACGCTACTGATTTACAGATAAAGTTTTGGTATTTAAATTCAAACACAACCTATTACCTTGATAATGTATCTGTAATTGAAGTTGTAAACACTTCTCCAAATAACGTTAAAATCGATGTTTCTCAAACCTTTCAAACTGTTGACGGTTTTGGTGGGGGAATTAAAAGAAAAACCAAAGAGCTATTCGAATTAAATAATATAACTAGAAAACAAATAGAAAAATATTGTTTTGAAGACCTAGAAGTGAATATGATTCGGTTTTTTGTTTACCACACATTAGAAACTTCAAATGATAATTCAGACCCATTTTTATTAGATGAAACAAAGTTAGATTGGAGACGCTATGATAGTGGTTTTAATCAACAAAATTTTTTCGTTGGTGAAGCATTAAACAATGCATTTAGTTTAAGTGTAAACGGATTTGATGAAATTATAGGTAATTGTAATAGTGCTCCTGGTTGGCTAAAAACAAACGGATCTCACGCAAATGGTGGTACGTTAATTTCAGGTGGAGAAGATGAATATAGTGAGTTTTTATTGGGATTTTTAAAAGGAATGAAATCAAAATATAATATAGACGTAACTGCTATTTCTCCATCAAACGAACCTGATTATGAAGTGACATACGAGTCTATGAATACGACACCATTCGGACTGAATGGTATTATTAAAAATTTAAATTCAAGATTATTAGCTGAATCTCTACAAGATATAAAAATTATATCTCCAGAGTGTTTTAGAGTCCATTCTACTACCAATCCCGAAGTGTCTACCACCAATTATATAAATGAAATGTTTAATGACTGGGATGTTAAATCTGCAGTTGATGTAGTGGCTTCTCACACATACGCGGACAAAGGACACAATGCAGATTGGAAAGCCCTCAGAGCTTCTTCTTCCGGAAAGCCTATTTGGATTACAGAGTCAGCTAATTTGAATTTTGAAGACATCTCAATGGTTGATGCCACAAATTATGCTAAATGGATTTTAAGAGGTTTTAATGAGGGAGGCATTAGTGCATATATGGTGCATCTTTTTTATGAAGGGAATAATACTCAAAACAGTGGTTCTGCTTTGGTAATCTGGGATACTAAAGGTAATATTATTTTACCAAAAAGGTATTTTGTTATGAAACATTTTGCCAATTTGGTAAAAAGAGGCTATCAACTAATTAGTAGCTACACAACTTTATCAAATGTTATGGTAGGTGCTTTTAAATCTCCAGATGGTAAAAAAGTGGTTTTACAAATTTTAAATGAAGGTGCTACAAGAAATATTTTATTAGATGTTCCTTTAAAAACATTAACAGTCTCTCACTATATTACTTCAAACTCAGAAACAGAAAATTTTACCTTAACAAATGACATTACATTTGCCTCTGGAGATGATTCTATCAGTTTAACCATTCCGACTATGTCTATGCACTCAGTTGTTTATGATATAGGTACTTCACTTTCTATTACAGAAAATAAATCGAATATTATAAATGAAATTATGCTTTATCCAAACCCTGCACATCAGAAAGTATCGTTATTTTTTCCTGAAAATGGCAATTATGATTTAACTTTATATCAATTAAATGGCGTCAAATTATTTGAAAACCAATTATCAAATACTTCTTCTTACAGTTTTAACATCAATAATTTAGCTTCTGGACTTTATTTGATCGAAATAAAATCTTCAAAGAACAATGTATCAAAAACTCTAAAATTTATAAAAAAATAAAACAATCAATTTATGACATATATACATATAAAACCAAAGACATTCATACTAATAGCTCTTACAGTAAGTTTTTTTTTATTTGGCTGTAAAATTTTAAATAAAAAACAAGATAGTATAGTAAAAAAGCTTGCAAAAATTGATAAAAAACAAAACATTCTTTTTATTTCTATAGATGATTTAAGACCATTAATCAATGTATATGATGCGCCACAAATGATAACACCCAATTTAGATAAGTTGTCGGCCAACAGTATTAAGTTTAATAATGCATTTACAAATATTGCTGTTTGTGGGGCAAGTAGAGCCAGTATAATGACAGGAATACGTCCCAGTCAAACGCGTTTCACAGGGTATGGGACAAGAGCTTCGGAAGACGTGCCAAACGCGGTTCCATTGAATCAAGTTTTTAAGGAGAATGGCTACGAAACAATCTCTTATGGGAAAATATACCATCACTCAGACGATTTTCAGGCTCATTGGTCTGAGATAGATAAGGGTTCCGTTCAAGCAGACTATCAAGATCCAATGTCAATTAATAAAAAGAAAGTATCATCCAAAGGAACATTTGGAAATAAAGGGGTGGCTTTTGAATATCCTGATGTTGATGATTATGCCTATAATGACGGTAAAATCACTCAAAAAGCGATCAACACCATGCAAAGGTTGGCCGATGAAGACACTCCTTTTTTTATGGCCATAGGCTATGTTTCTCCTCATCTTCCATTTATCCAACCTAAAAAATACTGGGATTTTTACAATCACGAAGAGATTCAACTAGCAGATAACCCTGGACAACCAATAAACAGCCCGGATATCGCCATATCCTCTCAACATAATTCTGGAGAGTTAAGAAACAATTATTTAGACATTCCTGCTGATGGTCCTTTAGATGATGCGCTTGCCCGAAATTTAATCCATGGTTACTATGCAAGTGTTAGTTATATGGATGCGCTTATAGGGGAGTTAGTTGAAAGCTTAGAAACCATCGGCATTAGTGATAATACCACGATCATTTTGTGGAGTGATCATGGGTATTTTTTAGGAGAACACGGATTTTGGACCAAGCATAGCACTTTTAATGAGGCGGTTAAAATACCTTTTTTAATTTCATCTCCCAATCACCAGAAGAACGTGACAACCGATTCGTTTACAGAACTCGTAGATGTTTATCCTACTTTATGTGAAATCGCCAATATTGAAGTACCTGAATATATAGATGGTGTAAGCTTAGTTCCTGTACTGACAGATCCTTCAATAAGCATAAAAACAGAGGTTTATACGCGTTACAAGCAGGGAGAAGCAGTGATTGATAAAGACTATTCATATACCGAATTCTATAATGGGAATACATATATTGGGAATATGTTGTATGATCTTAATAATGATCCAAAACAGAATGTAGATATTTCAGGAGATACAAATAACGCAGCTCTTGTTGAAAATTATCGCGAAAAGTTATCCTTAAATGCTCAGAATACCCTTGTAATACAAAACACCCCTACAATATTTTTAACAAATGACACTGGTGCTAGTAGCACCGACGGTATTACCAATGATGCTCGAATTACTGTAACAAAACTGAATGTCGGAAATAGAATTTACTAAAGTAGAGACGCAGGCACCAATTGGATTTATGCAGGTCAAAAAGTATCCGGAGTTCCTAAAATTATTGATGTTACAAAGGCTTCAGGGGTTTTATCAGATGATACTGCAACTATTATTGACATAGACGGATCCTCTGAAACCGACTTAAGTCCATATGCTGCAAATAGCCCTGATACATTTTATACAGACTTTTCTACTTCTGCAACACCATCTTCTGCAAAAGAAATTATTCTTGAAGCTGGTGGAGGACAACGTGGTTTTGTGGTCTACCGACAAGGAACAGATTTAAAATTAATTATCGGTGATTCAAACTCACAAACCTTAACTGCTTCTGGCGTAGTTTTAGATAACAAAAGGTATGCCTTATTTTTAGATCTTGTTGTTGAGAACTCTGTCAAGAAAGCAAAGTTTTTTTTAAAAGAAATAGTAGATGGTGTATTACCATCAAGATTTGGTGCTGCAGTTGCAGTATTACCTAATGCTTGGTCAGGTGATTGGGTTGGTAGTAACTCTAGTGGTTGGGGTGAAATTAAAGGCACAAGAGCTTATTTTGATTCTGGTGTGACTGGAGGGAATACCTACGCAAGTTTTTCAGGAACCATACATGAAGGCCGGTTTTATGATGGAAAAAGGCAGGGAACTGCTTTTACCAATGCTGACCCAATTGAGAACCTTAGGTATTTTGATGGGGATATTATCGTTAAACAAAGCTCTAGTTCATCATTCCCTTTAACATTTAGTTCAAACAGTATACCACTTTCTATTGAGTATCATAAGGAAAACACATGGGCTCCTATAGGCGGATCTGTAGATTATACAGATGCTGCCAATTGGTCTGTTGGTAAAGTACCCTTATCTACTTCTGATATAAAGATTCCGGCAAACTTACCTGTAACCATAAGCGGAGATGAAACCGTTAATAATTTAGAAGTAGAAGTAAATGGGGCTATGACGATAAATTCTGGCGGTTCTTTAATTGTTAATGGAACTTCTTCGGGAAATGTAACTTATCAAAGAGCTTTAGGAACAAATAACTGGTATTTGGTTTCTAGCCCTGTTGCAGGTGAAACTATGACGGACATGAGAGCAAATAATTCTTATGCTACCGGGTCTGATAGCAACATCGGTTTCGCAACCTACAACCCCGGACAGATAGGAGCTGCTTCTTGGACTTATTTTACAAACTCGTCTACAGATGCATTAACTAATGGAACAGGATATTCTACAAAATTATCTGCATCTGGAAATTTATCATTTACAGGAACTATTAACACAGAAGACGTTGAAACAAGTTCTCTTTCAACAGGTTTCAACTTATTAGGTTCACCATTTACGTCATATGTAAATAGTGCAACCTTTTTAGGAGCCGGAAATAGCGCTAACATAGATCAAACACAAATTTGGTTATGGGATCAGGCTGTAGAAACGTATGAAGTAAAAGTAGCAGGAGATGCTTGGGTTTTAGCGCCAGGTCAAGGATTTTTTGTGAATGCAACCTCAGCAGGGACGGTTACTTTTGAAAAATCTAATCAAGCATCAACAGGAGCATCTTTTAAAAAGTCTTCTAGAACAGAATTAAAACTTTGGATGTCAAACGGTGAAAAGAATTGTTTTGCAAAACTTTATTATACAAATACTGGAGTTAAAGGTTTTGACAATGGATGGGAAGGAGAATTATTTGGAGGAGTTTCAAACTCTTTTGCTGTTTTTACACATTTGTTAGAAGATAATCAAGGTAAAAAATACCAATTACAAACTTTACCAAATTCAGAAATGGAGAACATGATTGTACCTATTGGAATTATAGCGAATGATGGTGAAGAAATTGAGTTTACTATTGAGACAATGAATTTATCTTCAGACTTAAAAGTGTTTTTGGAAGATAGACAAAAAAACATCTTTACTCAATTAGATATTGATAATGCAGAGTATAAAGTGACGTTATCAGATGCCACTAGTGGCACGGGGCGTTTTTACTTGCATACGAGGAGTTCAACTGTATTATCTTCAGATGATTTAGTATTAAGCAGTGTAAGCATTTTTAAATCAAATCCTTCAACTTTAAAGATTGCAGGTTTGAAGAATGGAAAAGCATCAATTTCTTTATTTAATATTATTGGAAAAAATGTATTGAATACCTCTTTTGTATCCTCTAACGGAGTGAAAGAAATTTCATTACCAAAATTAGCTAAAGGTGTTTATATCGTTAAAATAAAAACTGAAAAAGGAAAATTGAACAAAAAAATCATTTTAGAATAAACCAACCAAAAAAATAAGATATTTCATGAAAAATAATAGCATAAAACAGACAGAAAACAACCAAGATATTTCTCGTAAAAAAGCCATTAAAAAAATTGGTAATTACGGTAAATATGCAGTGATAACAGCATTAGGCACCTATATGATTTTAAACCCACAAAAAGCTCAGGCAAGTAGTCCAACAGACCCTGGAAACCCTGGGTTAGGATTCTAAAAGCGAGGAAATTAAAAAAAGAAGACTGTCTTAGACAACAGTCTTCTTTTTTTAATATTAGTGGCTTTAATTTTATTGATGAGAGATATTTTATTTAAAAAAAACTTGACTAAATCATCATTTTTAAGCAATAAAAATAAAGTTCCTCATTACTTTGACTCCTCAAAAAAATAATATCAAACAAACAGATATTTATTGCAAACTAAAACGTAAAAAAATTAAAAACAGATAATAGAGCGCTCAATCAATTGATTTTAATCGGGGTTTCTATTACAATAATTTCAACCGATAATCAAGCACAGGCAAAATTATTAAACAAGTGAAAATTATGATGGCGCATTACATTTTAATGATAACAAAGTTGCAAGAGATACCTCTGTAGAAGGTGAAGGCTTTTCTTTATCGAATGATATTACATTTAGCTCAGGAGACGAAGTCGTTACTATGAATATACCTCCTATGTCAATGCACTCTATAGTTTACGATATTGACCCTTCTCTTTCTAGTGAAGAAAACACAAAAAATATCGTTACGAAAATGAAGTTGTACCCCAATCCGGCTAAACATGAGATAATCATATCTTTTGGATTTATAGGTAATTATTAGATAGTTGTCTATCAGTTAAATGTTCTAAAGTAACAAATACGCAATCACAAAAGCAAGATATTAGCAGTTTGTCATCGAGATGCTATTTTACAAAAATAAAAATTAAAGACAAAAGGACTTAACGCCACCTTAAAATTTATTAAAAGATGAAAAAACAATTTAAAAAACCAAAAGTTTTTATAATAGCACTAATTTTATTTGGTATTTTAGGATTTGGTTCCCAGCATTCGTTAAAAAAAAAAATTGTTGTGACGGAACCAACTATAGTAACAAATCATGGAAAACAAAACATTCTTTTTATTTCTATAGATGATTTAAGACCATTAATCAATGTATATGATGCGCCACAAATGATAACACCCAATTTAGATAAGTTGTCGGCCAACAGTATTAAGTTTAATAATGCA
>Ga0233402_1000755_pt1 | contig 11847 bp, 9 predicted proteins | sample 54DmetaG_FD_182705 | JGI IMG/M metagenome (GOLD analysis project Ga0233402, IMG submission 182705) | Seawater microbial communities from Monterey Bay, California, United States - 54D | ecosystem: Environmental > Aquatic > Marine > Coastal | place: USA: California | collected 2016-11-11 | reverse complement strand
TTTATAATCATATGATTTAAAGTGTGTTAAATGTTCTTATGGTAGTCTAGGGTACAGTTTTATTCCCTTTTATGCACTAAGTTGTATGATGGGGTACTAACAACCTCTGTTAAATCTAACAGAAGTTAAATCTACACTGCTTTTAATCTTTTTTTATCGTTTTCTAAAACTTTCTATGATTATCCGTGTACCCTTCTCTCCAACATAGGATAAAAGTAGATCACCCATGAGAGACGAATGTTAGTTGGTGGGAAAGACATCGGTTAATAATCTGTAAATAACAGATGATATTTCACCCGTAGTTACAAAAACGGTTTTATTATAAGTCTGATTTGGGTGTTGTGAACGAACTGGACAGAGAAAATAAAATTCATAATTCTGAAGGAGTAAAAACCCTCAAAGGGGATCCCTTTATCTAATAAATACTTAAATAAATCAAGTAAAAAGGATTTGATGGAACTCTATGGAGGAGACAGAAAAACGATTGAAGACTGGAAAAAAAATAGAGGATTAAAAGTATCTACGTATTCAAAATACATTACAGAAATGTATTTATTAGAGTGGGAAAATAGTTTGATAGGAGAATCTTCAATTAAGAGGTTATATATAAAAGTGTGTCAGAATAAAAAAAATACAAGAGTAGACAGACTCTCCCTTGTAATAGGATTATTCAACCTGTCTATCAGTATTTGAAAGATGAGTTTTCTTGTAACTAAAGTAAAACTTTTACCCAAAACCCCAATCGCGGTGGCTTTTATATCGGGGTTATTTCTGTCTCTTTATGAAAAATGATAGGGTAAAATTTTTAATATATTAAATGTTTTTTGGATGTATTTCTCCATACAGAATGATTTTTATACTTTACAAAAAATACATTTAATTCACTTTGATTGGGGTAATTAACAAAATATATAATCTTATCAGATTGATTTGAATTATCAACTACATAAACTTTTACATCAGGTTAATTGGAGTACTCAACAGAGTATAACTTTTGAGATTAATTTAAAAAAATAATTAATAAATTCTTCATCTAATTTTAGAAATTTTATTTCAAGGTTATATTAATTTTTCTAAACTCCTTTGAAAGAACAATTCTCTTTTGTCTTTTATCAGTGTTTGATTTTTTCTTTAGAATAGGATGATCTTTTAATTTAAAGATTGATTTAAGTTTAATGGATAATTTATCTAATTTATCATTAGATATTCGTGTGTTATGTCCATAGGAGAGCGAAGGTTTTTGATAAATAGTCATAACATCATTAAAATTCATTTCATTATGAACGATAAGTAGTTTCAACACACTCAAATCTTCAACATCAAAATCATAATTAGTTTTATTGTGTTTAAAATACGTTTCGCTTAAAATAGTTTTATTATTTTTATTTTTTTCATAAATGAAAAAACCGATTACAAACATTAATAACAGTGCAGGGTAAATAAATTTATTTATGGGGGTTTTATAAAGTACAAACTCATCTATTGGAGAGTTTAAAAATCCCCCATCCAAAATAATATTTTCTCTACCCCCTGTTTTGTTTACAACCTTCTCTATTTTAAAAACATTCTTTTCTTTATCAAACGATGAGTCAAAAACACCCAATAAAACCGATGGTTTATAATATTTAAAAATTTTGTTTTGGAAAGGATCTACCTTGTAAAAAAACTCGTTATCATAAAAAAATGATATCCTTTTAGTCGAACAGAGAAAATTTTTGTTTAAGATTTCAAAACTCAAAGTTCCTATCCGATCAAGACTTCTACTTTTTTTATTAAACAATATTATTTCTTTGGAAGGAATTATTTCAATTCTTTTATCTGGATTAACCTTTTTGCCTCCATAGAACACAATAGATTCATCCATTGAATTTTGGAATCCATAAAAACTTCCTTCAGGATTATGATTATAATTTATTCTATAGATCTCCCATTCAAAAGATGTTGTATCAAAATAATACATAAAATTTCGTTGAGACCAGAATCCATATCCTCCATATTTTATTACAGTATCATTTGTCTTGAAAATATAGGACCGAATTGTGACTCTAGAATCTACAGACTTATCAATCCTTTTTAGAGAATCACCCTCTAATTTATAAACTTCATTAAATCCTCCAAACCAATACTTTTCACCTTTTATATTGAAAGAAGAATATTTTATAGTATCAATTTCTTTTTGAACAAAAGGACTAATAAATAGTAATATTATTTGAAAATATAGATGCATTACATTGCAAGTTATCAATCTTTTTAGATTTAATACTAAATTGTGGTTTTAAAATATTCAAGATTTTATTTTTAAAAATCAATATATAATTTATGGTAAACCCAACCAAACAAACTTCAAATAAAAGTAATCCAATTGATTTAGTGGATTTATTTTATAAGGAAAAAATCGATTTTAAGGAATTATTAAAAAACAGGAGTAACTCTTCAAAAAAAGTACAAGAATTTAGTTTGGAACCTCTTGACCAAGAATTGACTTATAACCAAAAATCTCATTTATTAAGAAGATCATTAGTAGGAACATGTAAAAGACATTATGAGGATTTAAATGATTTATCCTTTGATGAAATTTTTAATTTCATTTTTATGCCTGAAACACTTGAAGAACCTGTAAATAATTATTATTACAAAAGAAGTAATCAGGAATGGAATGAACGTTATGGAAGAGATGATGTTCTTCCAGGAGAAACCTTTGTAAATAACGCGTCTACAGAGAGAAATGAAAATGATGAGTATGAAAATGGTGATTGGGTAAGAAAAGAGTCAATTGAATCTCACATGCTTACTAATATTTACTATCAAAAAACTTCTATACATTGGAAGTTGTTTTTGTTTCTTCATAATTTGGTTCCAACTGATGGAGGACAAGGAATCGATAATAAAGGAATTTGGAATTATTATAAGTTGATTTTTGATTCTTGTTTTGGAAGTTATAAAGACTTTATCTTCAATATCACATTGAATCCCGCAATGTTGGTATATCTTAATCTTGGACAGAGTCAAAAGGAGACTCCAGACGAGAATTATGCTAGAGAAGTTCAAGAACTTTTTACTGTAGGCAAAAGGCCTTTTTCAATGTTCACAGAGGATGATGTACGTGAAGCTGCGAGATTACTTGTAGGACATAGAGTAGATTATGAAACCCTGTATAAAGACGGTGAAGTTTCACATCAACACAATCCATGGGATCACGACACAGGGGACAAACAGTTTTCTTCTTTTTATGGGAATAAAAAAATTGAAGGTAGGGATACAGAAGAGGGAATGATTGAGGAATTAAATGAATTTGTAGACATGTTGTTCTACCCTGATCAATCCAAACTTTATATTACTAGAAGACTTTATCAGTTTTTTGTAAATCCTGAGATTAGTGATGAAATTGAACAAAAAGTTATTAATCCTTTATCAGAAGTTTTTAAAAGTTCTGATTATAATTTAATCGAGACTTTGAAAGTTCTTCTTAAAAGCAAACATTTTTTTGATGAATCAAACTTTTATAGTATAATAAAATCTCCATATGATTATGTTTTTGGTGTTGTCAAAGAATTAAATTTTTTCAATGGAATTATAAGAAATTATGCGCAGGAAAATGATGGAAATTTTTCGATTCCGGAAAGGTTGTCTAACCTAGAAACAAGAAATTTATATTTATCTAATCCTATAAGATGGAGTTTATCAGAACAAGGGATGGAACTAGGAAGGCCTCCGAGTGTGTCAGGTTGGCCACCATTCTATCAACAACCCGTTTATGATCTCTTTTGGATAAATAGTGTAACCCTAAAAAATAAAATACAAACCGTTGAAAGTTGCTGTAGATGGGGACTTTGGTTAGAGGATGGATATCAAATGACATGTGATAAAATTGATTATTTATTTTCCTATGAAAATATTGAGGATATTGATCTTCTTTTAGAAGAGATGTCAGAAAGACTACTTTCTAGATCTATTTCAGAAATGGATAAACAAAGGATTATAACTCACTCTTTTAACGGAGCTGATAAAATTCATTGGACTCAGTTAGTTGATGAGTTAAAAAATGGAAATGATGACTCATGGGAGATTGAGCACATTTTTGAAAAAATAATATTCCAAGTTTTTTCACTTGGGGAATACAATATGTTTTAATATGAAAAGAAGAGATTTTTTACATAATCTTGCTCACGCGGCGGCGGTACCAATGGTTTATAATTCATTGGGATTTAATAATATTGGTTTTCAAGATTTATTAAATAATTCTGACTCTACAAAAAAATTGATATTAATAAGATTGGACGGAGGGAATGATGGTTTGAATACTCTTATCCCCTTAAATAAGTACAGTGAATTATCCAATGTTAGACCACATGTAATTTTACCAGAAAACAAAATAATAGATTTAGGTGAAAAGGATTTAGGATTTCATCCTGAACTTGGAAGATTTAAGTCTCTTTTTGATGAAAAACGATTAAAAATAATCCAAAATGTGGGTTATAACACCCCTGATTTTTCACATTTTAGATCAATGGATATTTGGCAATCAGCCTCTGATTCTAATCAATATCTCACAAGTGGATGGATGGGAAGATACTTAGAAGATATCCATCCATTATACCCTGAACAATATCCAACTAGTGATTCCCCTCATCCTCTTGCGGTTGAACTAGGACAGTCATCGATACTCACAACTGGGATAAATAGTGTAACTAGCTTTACCTCTAATCAACCTTGGGATTTTAGGGAAATCATGGGTGATTTTGACAATACTTATCCAGAAGATAGTATTGGAAAAAAACTAAAGTTTATACAAATAATCACCAGACAATCAAATATTTATGGAGAAGCTTTAAAAACTTCTTATGAAAAGGGTAATAACTTCGATGATTACCCTAATTCTGATCTTGGTAGACAACTTCAAGTTGCTTCTAGTTTAATAAAAGGGGGATTAGAGTCTAAAATCTATATTGCAAATCTTGGTGGTTTTGACACCCACGATAATCAAGTCGTTACTGGTGATACAACAAAGGGTGAACACGCTAATTTAATGAAAGATTTAAATAATTCAATAGGTGCACTATTTGATGATCTTGATCTGAATTCTAAATCTGAAGATATTTTAGTAATGACATTCTCTGAATTTGGAAGGACAATTGTCTCCAACGGTTCTAACGGAACAGACCACGGTACAGCTGCCCCATTGTTTGTTTTTGGTAATAAAGTGGACTTTAATGTCTTAGGAGAAAACCCTGAAATTCCTCGAAACGCGATATGGGAAAATAATTTAGAAACTGAGTTTGATTTTAGACAAGTATATTACTCATTAATCAAACAATGGTTGGGAGGTAATGAGGATACAGCTGAAAATGTTTTATTCAAGAATTTTGATCAGCTTCCCATAATCCAATCAAAGTATATAGATACTGATGGTGATGGAGTAAGTGATGATCGTGATTTATGTAACACCACTCCTTTAGGAGCAATGGTCAATACTGATGGATGTGAGATATTCTCTCTGCCAGTTGATAATTTCTCTATTCAGACAAATGGAGTTTCTTGTTCAGGTAAGAGTAATGGTCAGATTACAATTAGTATTCAAAATACAGATCATATTTATAATCTATCGATACCAGAGATTGATAGTACTTATGTTCTAGATACAAGTAACCAACATCAACTTATAATTGATGAATTGGGAATAGATACTTACACTTTGAACTTTACTGTAGAAGGACAAGAAGGATATCTTCAAACTTTTGAAATAGGAATAACCGAACCCCCAGCATTGTCAGCGAAATCATCTGTAAATCAAAAGAGTAAGACCATACAGATTAATGTAAAAGGATCTGACCTATATTACACTGAAGTCAATGGAGAAAAAAGAAGTTATCAAATAGATAATTTCAAATTACAACTAAGATCAGGTATGAATATTATTAAGATCTCTACTCCTCAAGACTGTCAGGGTGTACATACAGAAAAAGTGTTTATTTCCGAACAAGTGAAACATTATCCAAATCCTGTTCTGAATACTTTAAATATTGTAATCCCAGGAGAAGATAATTCAACCACTGTGAAAGTTTATGACCGATCTGGAAATCTTATTAATCGTTATCAAGAGTCTATCTCTTTCTCAAGAATGATATCGATTAACACAAGTCAATTACCTAGTGATATTTATGTGGTAAAAGTCAATGGACAAACAGTAGACCAAACCTTTAAAATGATCAAGAGATGAAATTAGGATACTACTTTTTATATATTTTATCGTTTGTAATTATAGTTGGTTGTAGTGCAGAGGATGATAATAGTGGAACAACAACGCCTCCTGTTACACAGCAACCTACTCCGTCTCCAACTCCTCAAGTCCCTACACCTGGTAAGTCTGGTTTATCTGCTCCAGAGAACAATGAGGTATGTTACGAAGGAGAAGAAGTGGATGATACTAATAGTTCGGTTACCTTCTCATGGGATGCTTCCTCAGATACAGACAGCTATGATTTGCAGATAACCAATCAAGAAACCAGTCAATCTCAAACAGAGTCAGGGATTACCACTACTTCAAAAGCAGTAACACTGGCAACAGATGTTTCTTATAGCTGGAAGGTAGTCTCTAAAGCAAATGATACCAGTGATACAACAAGCTCAGATACCTGGCAGTTTTATCTAGCAGGTGATGGACAAGAGAACTATGCACCATTCCCTGCAACTATAATCAGTCCTACCTCAGGAGCTGCAGTAGATGCCAATAATGGAAATATTACATTATCATGGGAAGGTAATGATCCAGATGAAGGAGATAGTCTTACTTACACTATTTATTTTGACGAAGTTGATGGATTACAAGACCCTATTGAAGAAGATGTATTAGAACCTTCATTAGAAGTAAGTGTGGAAAGTGGAACTACCTATTACTGGAGAGTGAAAACAACTGATGGTAAGAGTAGTTCGTTTACTTTGGTTTGTAGTTTTATTATAAACTAGCTATCAAAATCAACAGTCAGAATATCTTTATTAAGGGAGGTGTCGTATTGTTTTAAATTACCTGAGGTGCTATTTGAACTACAGTTGGCAACAAAACCACTTCCAGTACCATATGAATTCCCATGATTTGCACATCTAAAATTTCCATTACTGTAAGACCATCTATTTGATGTTCCCAAATGAGGACAACAGTTACTCAATACTTTAAAATCTTCCTCAGTCTTTCTTAAAATAAGTATGTAATTATCAGTGTCATTAACAAAATTACCTACTTCTGAAAGAGAGGAATAATTGTCATTGGTAATATCCACATAAAATAGTTTTCCTTCCAAAAAGTTTCCTGTTTCAGATGTTTTATCTTTGAGTTCTTGATATAAAATATCTTCTTCACTCAGAAATTCAACTTCTTCATTACCCTCTTCTTCTCCTTCTACTGAACAAGAATCTAACAATATGTTAGAGGAGGAAACTCCAATCAAAACAAGAAAACGATTGAGGAAATCTGATCTTTTCATTTATCTAATTTAAAAAAAAATCAAATCATAACCCACAAAACTCCTCTCTAACTTATCACAAACTTTACCTGTAGTTCCACTACCCATGAATGGATCAAGAACTAAATCTCCTTCTTTTGAAGTTTGAAATATTGGTAGAATTATGATTTCTTCTGGAAAAGGAGCAGGGTGTTCTCCTTCGATATCCAACTTCTGTTAGATTTAACAGAAGTTATCTTTAAAATAAGTAATAGTGATATTTATAATCGCATTGTATTGCAACAGGGTTTTTTTTTAAAATGTAGTTATATTTTTACGATAACTAATATTTTTTTTATGAGATCTATTTTGAGTTTACTTATTATATTACTGATCCTTTCCTGTGGGGAAGATTCCCCTGAAACTGTTGATTCTGTCACGATTACATCTAATTTTCAAAATTGCCCAAATAGTTCTCAAATTGATTTAAACAAGCCATCATATGATCTATTTGATATAGAATTTCCAATGTTACCTTCTGGAGATATTAATATGGAAATGTCTTTTTGGATAGGTGAGGAACGGGAATATGGGTTTGGAGGTGCTTATGTTGATTATAATAATGATGGAATATTAGATATTGTTGGTTACAGAAATAACTACGATAATTTTTATAATTTTAGTCAAGGGTATACGGGTTACGATAGAAAACAGTTAATTAGATTTTTTATTGGAGACTGTAATGGAAAATTTTTTCCAGACAGTCAGAATGATAATCTGTATCTTGGTTTAGTTCACGGTCGAAAATTTCTTATTGGAGATTTCAATAATGACAACTATGTAGATTTCTTTTTAATTGGGCATGGGTATGATAAAAATCCTCAACCTGGTGAATTTAATAAGTCTTTGATTAGTAATGGTAATGGTGGATATACTGAGACAAACTATACAGATTTAGTGTCTTTTTATCATGGTGGTTCCTCAGGAGATTTTGACAACGATGGTGATTTAGATATTTTTGTTACTGATGCAGGTCATTCAGGTCTAGGGAAATCGGCAATTTTTTTAAACAACAACGGAGTTTTTTCTCCAACAACCGATTTAATAGATCAAAACCTCGTGGGAGGAATGTTCAACGCAGAGTTTTATGATGTTAATAAAGATGGCTTTCTTGATATTATTTGTGGTGGACATGACTGGACTGGAGATGGTTATGATAACACTCCTTTAATCATTCTTGGAGATGGAAATAATTATGTCGGAAATGAAACTATACGACTTCCAGAATCTACAATTAATGGACAAGGAGTAGTGACTGATTTTAATTTTTATGATTTGGACGGAGATAATATTGAAGAAATTATTTTAACTCGTACAGGTGACAATTCAACAGATGCTAATAACTTTTACAGAAGGTGGTCAATTCAAATTCTAAAAAAATCGGCAAATACCTATACGGATCAAACAAATAAATTTATTGATGATTTTTATGACTCAACTGGTTCATGGATTTCATGGGGTCATTTTCGCGATAAAGATAATGACGGTAAAGTTGAGTTTTTTAATACAGGTTATCCTGGGTCATCGAATTATCTTGAATGGGAATTAACAGAATCAGGTTTAGAACGACAGTGATTATGATTTAGTTCTAACAAAAACTTCAGGTTGTCATACGTTCCCACAACTGAATAATCTTTATTGGGAAAACCAAGCTGGATTTTTTACAATTAGAGATGAAGGTGGTTATAATTATGGAAGTTTTTGATAAATATTTATTTAATATAATTTAGGATTAATACCCCTTCAAATCATACCCCACAAAACTCCTCCCCAACTTATCACAAACTCTTCCAGTTGTTCCACTTCCCATAAAAGGGTCTAATACCAATTCAGACTCTTTTGAAGTTTGGAGAATGGGTAGAGTGATTATTTCCTCAGGGAAAGGAGCGGGGTGTTCTCCTTCAATATTTAGTTTTTGATTTGCAACCGATGTTCTTACAATATCCTCATTCCAATAATCTCCCATGTTCTTTCCTTTAATGTTGGGTAGATAGGGTGATATGGAATTTGAGTATTCCCCATTTACACTTCGGTGTCGTGGAGGAAGAGACGGTTTTGTTTTATCTGAGAGTTTGGTGAGTGTTGGATAATAATCATACTCCATTGATTTGATAAGATTAAAGATAAACTCATAGGAAGGAGTAAGGTTAGATTTTGATGATGAGGGTTTGGGATTAGTTTTAGACCATATAATCGTATTCCTCAATATCCATCCTTGTTCTTGAAGTTTGAGTATTACTCTGTGGGGTACATTTAGAAGGTTTCCATTATAAAAAGTATCTCCTAAGTTTAAAAAGAAACTCCCTCTATCATTTAATACTCTTTTACAATCTCTAAGATGTTCTGATAGGTTTATTACAAACTCTTCAGAGGTTTTCTCATTTCCTAATCCTTCTTCTTCTGAATACTTTCGTTTGTTCCAATAGGGTGGAGAAGTAAAGATGGTTTGAACCTCACCATCTTTTAACTCACTCATATTATGGGATGATTTCTGATAAAACCTCCACGATGAGTTCTTAATTGTTTTTGATTTATTATTGGGTTTACTTTCTTTCTCTTTAAGTTCTCGTTGTATTTGAAGATAAGATTGATTTACAGTAAGAATTCCTTTGTCTAAGAGTTCAATGTGGTCAGGGTGATGTTTATATATAAAAATCAATCTCTGTAATTGAGAAGAAGAGATTCCCATTTCTTTAGATACCCTATCTCTTGAAGAACTTCTGTTAGATTGAACAGAAGTTAAATCCGTTCTTCTCCCTTGTCCTTTTCTGTAATACTCATCAAGTATTACGTATTCATTAATAAGCTCCTTAAAACTCTTTATTCGTTGTTTATTGAAGTGGATAAGAAGTAATTCTTCTTCACCTTCTTTCACATCTTTAACCTCAACCTCAACTTCTTCCCATTCCAATCGTTTTATAGATTCAAATCTTCTATTTCCGCTGATTACTTGATGACGAGAATCAATTATCAGAGGTTGTAATAATCCAACCTCAGAAATACTTTCCATCAGTTCCTCAATAGAGGATAGGGTATAGATTTCTTTATTCTTGGGATGATGTTTTAATGAGGATACTTTAACCTTCATGGGGTGAAGGTAGCAAAGAATTTTATGGTATGCAAATAATCAGGAAATCAACTGTTTTACTTTCTCTTTCCAAATATCTTCTGGAAGTGTTCCCATTTCCTTTAACCTCAATAAGGTTCTTAATTTTGAAATAAATAAAAAAGATGCCTTTTGATTTAGTTATACAATTCTCTTTTTCTTCCTTTTTATATCATTTAATTTTGATTCATATTTCCTAAAATTATATCCTTTATCATAACATTTAATGAGTTTGGAACACTTTTTGGAACATCCAATCGGTCTAAAAAAACAAATAAAGCAACTTGTGATTAAATACATTTCTATTCAAGACTTTTTTAAATTAAATTCAACTTTTCACCATTTAAATCAATAATTTAATATTAAAAATACTTTTATTCAGCCAAGTGTCTAGAATAGATAATTTTTTATAGATAAAACTAGATTAATTTAGTAATTCCTTAATTGCTTGATTATATTTCTTTCCAATTATATAGTAGTTTCCTGATTTCACAAATAGCATATTTTTATCTATTTTTTCTATCTGTTCTGTATTTAAAGCGACTGACTTACTGATTCTAACGAATTTTGATTCAGGCAATTCACTTAAAAATCTTTTTAAATTTTTCCTAACTAGATAATATTTATTCGATAGACTCACCTTTACATAATCTTTTTTCCCTTCTATTAGTAAAATTTCGCTGAACAAGACCTTATGATCTGCTCTTTCGGATCGAATAAACAAATGCTTAGTCTCTTCTTTTAATTCTTCCTTTTGAATTGGTTTATCTGTTGTTCTATTCCTCAAAAAAAGATAAAACAACACCAAAACGAACAATAAGGATATTATATAAATTAGAAAATTACTATCATCCGCATCTTCAATTAATAAATTTTCAAAAATCAGTTCTTCTCCATCGAGATTTAAAAAACTATAGTTAGAGTTTTTGTAAAACGCTTTTGAATTATCTACAGTTTTGACAGTCACGAGCATTTGCATTTCCATCAATTTCTTATAGGACCACTCTCCTGAGATATCAACTGAATCTAAAGTATTGTATAATGATACTTTATCAGCCACTCCTCCTGGACCGTGTTTATCAATCAAAAAGAACGTAAAATTATTTTCAATACTCAAATATTCTTTGGGAATAACATATTTCCTTTCACAATAAAAACAATCCGTTGTAGCTACTAATTTTCCATTAACATAAAACTGATCAAAATCATCTATTCCTTTCGGAATAGTCAAGGTGTAATTTTCTT
>Ga0233402_1000754_pt1 | contig 11849 bp, 15 predicted proteins | sample 54DmetaG_FD_182705 | JGI IMG/M metagenome (GOLD analysis project Ga0233402, IMG submission 182705) | Seawater microbial communities from Monterey Bay, California, United States - 54D | ecosystem: Environmental > Aquatic > Marine > Coastal | place: USA: California | collected 2016-11-11 | reverse complement strand
TATGAAAAAACAACCAATTTGGAAAATTATATTAGTTATTATAATAGCTGTATTACTTATCAAATTCCTCAAAAATTATACAGATAAAGTAACTGAAGAAACTGCACAAAGAACTGTTGAAAGAATAATGAAAATTAAAACAAAGATTCCTGTAGAAAAAGACACTATTCCTTTAATACCTTTAGTTCCTGCAAAAAAAATTGATAGTTTATGAAAAAACTCCTTCTAATATTACTGTTTGTTCCACTTGTGAGTTTTGGGCAGGAAACCCAACAAAAGAACAATGAATTTGACGAGTTAAAACAAACTCCTTTAAATCTTGATGATGTGCCTATGTTTCGTAGTTGTAAAAATGTTTTTAAATCTCAACGGATGAATTGTTTTCAAAACAAAATGAATAAACATATAAGTAAACATTTCTATTATCCTAAATATGCTCAAAATAGAGGAATTCAAGGTAAAGTATTTATTCAATTTATAATAGAAAAAGATGGAAGTGTTGGGAAAATAAATGCAAGTGGCGCAGATAAAAGCCTAAAGGATGCAGCCGTAAGAATAATAAAAAAATTACCTAAAATGATTCCTGGAAAAGTAAATGGTAAACCTGTTAGAGTTCCTTTTACCATTCCAATTGAATATAAATTAGGATAACTAAACCATAGGCATATCTTCTTCTTTTAATTCTATTTGATAATTTCTTTAACTTTAGAATATGAAAAATAAAGGAATATTAAAATTTTTTGCTGGACTTGCTATTGGAATAGGAATTGGTTTTGCTACTAACTCTATTGGAATTGGAATAGGAACTGGGATTGCTTTCGGGGCTGCATTTAGTCAAGGTAAAATAGTTTGAAGAAATTATGAAAAAACTAATTCTACTATTACTGTTTATTCTACTTTAAACTTGACCAAGAACCTCCGTTAGCAGACTTAATTCCATTTTTTTTTAAGATACTATTTGCTTTTCCACTTCTTGCACCACTTGCACATACTACAATAATATCTTTTTTGAATGATTTAATTTTTTCAATATTATTTTCAATTATGTTTAAAGGAATGTTAACTGAACCATTAAAATGTCCTAAGTTAAATTCTTTAGATGTTCTTACGTCAATTACTTTGGCTCCATTTTCTATCATTTTAATTGCTTTTTTTGACTTTGAATAATTATTGTAAAAAAAATAAATTAGAACAATAACAACAATTATGTAAAAGAACTTATTTTCCATAGTTTATTTTATAGATACTGAAATGACAGTGTTTCCCCAGCCCATTTTTAGTGTCATGTCTTTTTCAAACATCATAGAAAAAGCTTCAATATTTTCTTCTACTTTAGAGGTTTTACCAGAAACTCTAATAACATCCTGGTCCTGCTTATAATAATATGACCCCCAAATATTTCTTGCTCTGTTGATAATTACTGTCCAATCTCCATCTAAAGAAGGTATTGTGAATAGAGAATAAGTCCCTGCTTTTAATGCTTTTCCTCCGAAAATAACATCTTTATAAAAAGTAATTTCAGCAGCTTCATTTGCTCCTGTTCTCCAAACTTTTTCAGGTGGTGCTAATTTTACTAAATCTCTTCCATTTAATTGTGGACGACTATATATTACCTTTACAATTTTATCTGAGATTTTATAACTATTTGGAAAAGCAGTCGCATCCATTGGGCTTTTATCTAAGCTTTTGAATTTTTGCGCTGTTAGTTCTGGTGAGCTAATTAATGTTATTATTAAAATAGCTATGGATAAAATTGAATTTTTCATATGTATTTATTTCAGATAAATATATTAAATAAAAGAGATAATTAGTTCATTAATGATATATAAATGTCTAGAGACATTGCAACCATAAGCCAAATGAAATAGGGTAGCCCTAACCATGCAATTTTCCAACCATATATTTTACGATTTAAATCAATTATTTTATATATATAATAAGATAATAACAACAAAACAACTAAACCTATCCAAACCCATTGTAATCCAAAGAACACAGGATTCCATATAATATTTAATAATAGCGAGGGGATGAATAGTTTTAATGATTTTATATTATTATTTAAATAAGACGAAGTCATTAATAAAGAAAAAGTGATTGCAATTGATGTCCAAGCCAGTCCAAATACCCATCCTGGTGGAGTCCAAGGGGCCTGATTTAGTGATGTATACCATTCTGATGTTACACCATCACCTGTCCAAACTTGGCCAATGGCTAAACCACCAAAGTTAATTATTAGAAAGCCTATCAAGGTTATAATATACTTTTTCATTAAATATTGGTATTTTTAATCTTCTTTTTTGACAACAGTAGCATTGTCCATAATATAAACGCCACTACTTACATCTTCTCTTTTTAATCTAAGAGTTCCTGTAACAATAACAAGTTCGTCCATTAAGAAATCATCATAGCCTGGTTTCAATCTCAATTCTATAGCTGATTCAGGCCCTCCAAAACCACAGAAAAAACAATCAGCATAAGGGTTCTCAGAAAGAACAAACACACCTTCGTCAGGTGATAGAGTAAGCATATAACCAGTAATTACAACCTCTTTATTGTCTAAAGGTTCAACTGCTTCTCCAAAATATGGAATTTGAACATAACCATAAACATCTTCAGCATATTCAGATTTATAATAAACATCTCTTAGTTTAAGCCAGTCAATTTCTACTTGAGAATACAAACTGCTTGAAATAAATAAAATAATTATGAAAGTTAGTTTATGCATCTGCTAATATTTTTGAAATGTTCATTTTATAAACTTGAATAGCTGGAATTAAAGACGATACAACACCAATGAGAACAGATAATCCTAAAAGCCAATATTCTTCATTCAAAATTTTCAATGAATTTAAGTTGTAATTTATACTTTCTTCCATTAGTGAAGATACGAACATCACTCCAAATCTGCTAAACAGTAATCCTAATATAAATCCTGAAATTGTTAGAACTAGGCTTTCAAAAATAATCATTGTTGATAATTGAAATCTTGAAGCTCCCAATGTCCTAATAAGTGCCATTTCATATTTTCTTTCACGCATTGAATTAAATAAGTTAATAAATAAACTGAACCCGGAAACAATTATAATTAAATACGCTAAATAACTTAAAGTTTCAATTCCAAATCCAAAAAGTTTAAATAATCTTGAAATTTCATAAGATGGAACTGCTGCTTGAAGATTAGTATTTTCATTTATTTGCCTAGGAAATTGAATAATATTCATTGGGCTTTTGAATTTTATTAGCATTGCAGTTATTTCTCTATTATCATGTTCATGTTCATGTTCATGTTCATTTTCATTTTCATGTTCATCGTGATCATGAGTTTCGTGGATATCCCAAACACTTTGAGGAGATGTAATAATTAATTGATCAATTACAGAATTTGAAGGCTTTAATAATCCTACAACCTTAAAAGTTCCTTCATCGTGGGATTGACCTGTTTCTCTTAGTCCATGAGAGCTAATTAGCTCATCACCTAAATTGATTTTTAATTTTTCATATACTTTAGAACCGACTAAAACTTCATACGGGTTATCCCAATCTTTTCCTTCTTTAATCACGCCTTTGTATAGTTCAATAAATTTTTTTTCAGCACCAACAATTCTAAAACCTTTATAATTGTCTCCATAAAGAATTTTAATACTTGAACCTACCATTCTGTTATTACTTATTGTCTCAGCTTCAGCAAGAGAAATATTTCCAGTTGGAGAGTCAATATGATAAACAGATGACAGAATTAGTTGAAGAGGACTTCCTTTTGCTCCGACAACCATATCAATTCCTCTCAAATTATTATCCATTTGATCTTTTATCAATGTATTTAGCTGAAGTAAAAGAGATATTATTCCAACACCAAGAACTAATAGCGCTAAACTTATAGATGAGCTTAGTGGTTTATTAAAAATATTTTTTATGCTTAATTTAAATATATTCACAGTTCAATCGATTTTTTAAAATGTTTTTTCAATCTACTGTCATGAGTTATAACTATTAATTGTGCTCCAAAATCTGTAGCTTGTTTTTTTAGAAGTTTAATAACCTTAGAACAATTATTGTCATCTAAACTAGAGGTAGGTTCGTCTGCTAAAATTAACTTAGGAGAATTGACAATTGCCAAAGCAATTGAAACTCTTTGTTTTTCACCTTGACTTAATTGATTTGTTTTTTTGTTAGACTTCTCAAAAATATTTAAGTTTTTGAGTATGCTTTCAATTCTAGTATTATCATTTTTATTAGCTATATATTGGGCAAGTTGAAGATTTTCTTTTACAGTAAGAGAGTTAACAAAATGTGGTCTTTGAAATACTATTCCGATATTATTTTTTCTAAAACTATCTAGTTGATAAGACGACATCTGATTAAGTTCTTTATCAAACAATTTAATTGATCCTGAATTTGATTTTAAAAGTCCTGCAAGAAGATGCATTAGTGTAGTTTTTCCAACACCTGATTCACCAATAATTAATAAGTTTTCATTACTATTTAAATCAATGTTCTGAAACTTGAAAAACATTTGATTATCATAATTAAACTCAACCTCTTTGGTTTTTAACATGTTTTAAAGATATGACAATTAAAACATTTGAGAAAAACCAAATCTTATTTTTTCCAAGTGCCTCCATATCTGTAAAACTTATTATCTTTTTTTACAATGCTAAGACAATTTTTACAAGAAAAAACCCATTCTTTAGTTGGTTGAAATTGAATTCTATACATTGTAGAATAATCTATTTTACAGATTTCACAATATTTAGTTCTAAAACTATTCTTGTTCAAAATAGAATAATTTTTCAATTTTAATATTAAGTTTTTCAGCTAATTTCATAGCCAGCTCTAGAGTAGGTTTATATCTGTATCTTTCAATCGAAATAATTGTTTGTCTACTGACTCCAACATTTGCTCCTAGTTCTTCTTGAGTTAAACCCTTGTTTTGTCTAACTTCTTTCAAGTTGTTTTTTAATATCATTTTAAACGGTTCTATATAAGTAAAATTGATATATTGATTTTATAACTGATATAAATGCAAGTAGAACAAGAACAATAAAGATAATTCCAGCATCTGTTAATTGAAAACTACTATATAATTCAATGTTTCCAGTTAAATTTAATAATTCTTTATTTTGAAATTTAGAACATACATATCCAATAAAAATGAATAAGGAAAATTCATATAGTAAATAACCTAATTTATACGATTTTGAATTTATCATATCATCTCTTTCATCTCTAGTTTCCTTTTTTTTAAAAGCAACCTCTAATACAGAATAGGCAATAGCAAAATAGATTACTGTACATATTATAATTTGAATTATTTTTTCAACTAAACCATCCATTAATATTAGATTTTTCTCTTGATTTTCATAAAAATATGGAAGAAATATTAATGCAAATACAATTGAATATACAATCTCAATTAAAATTGATATTTCTTTTTTTGATAATAACATAATTTTATTTTTGAACAATTCGAAGTATAAGTATTGAAAATTTAGAAACGGAATAAGTAAATAGTCCAAATAGAGTTGATAGCAAGGCAACTTTTAAGCCTCCAGCTATTACTGAAGGATTCGCTTCTCCAGTTGCTTCAAGAACATCAAAAGCAGTTATAAGTCCTATAAATGAACCCATAACACCTAAAGCTAGTCCAAGTGAGCCACTATCCTTTATATGCTTAAGCATTTTTCTAGAAATTTCAATATTTGATTTTATATTAAAAATAGATTTTACAGTGAAGTAAAATGATATTATTAAACAAATAAGAACAAAAGACATAAAAAGTGCTCCTCCTTCCATAAATCTATTAAATAAAGTTGTTCCAATTAATCCTGTTATTATTGCCATAATTCTTAATATTTTAAATTTCATTTTATATTTATGTGTTAAGTTAACTTTACAAATATATAAAAATAATGTTAAGCTAGCTTAACATGTATATTTTTTTTCATTTTTGTATATTGTTATGATGACATTATTAAGATCATTTTTTGTTTTAACTACCTTTTTATTTCTTTCTTGTAATTCCTCAAATGAAATTAGTAAGCCTAACATAGTTTTGTTTATGGTAGATGATTTAGGATGGCAGGATACTTCCGTTTCATTTTGGAAGAACGAAACTAAATTCAATAGGCTTTACAATACACCTAATATGGAAATATTAGCTAATATGGGCGTGAAATTCACTAATGCTTATGCAACTCCAGTTTGTTCACCATCAAGAATAAGTTTGATGACAGGAATGAATGCTGCAAAGCATAGAGTTACTAATTGGACTCTCAATCCTAATAAAAAAAAACCAGCAGAAATTAATCACAAAATTTTTGAGTTTCCTGATTGGAATTATAATGGACTGTCAACTTTAGATTCGATTTCAAATACAATTTATGCTACTCCACTTCCACAAATTTTAAAAGACAATGGATATTATACTATTCATGCAGGAAAGGCTCATCTTGGTGCAATTGGATATCCATCTTCAAATCCATTAAATATTGGTTTTGACATTAATATAGCAGGTCACGCTGCTGGTGCTCCTCAAAGTTATTTGGGTGTAGATAATTTTGGAAATAATAATTCGAAAAATAAAATATGGGCAGTTCCAGGACTTGAAAAATATCATGGAAAAGACATTTTTCTAACTCAAGCTTTAAGTGAAGAAGTTTTAGAAAAATTACAAAAACCCATTAATTCAAAATCTCCTTTTTTTCTTTATTTTTCTTTATATAATGTTCATGCACCATTAATGGAGGATAATCGTTTTGTTGAAAAATATAAAAATATTGGTTTAAAAAACTCAGAAATTAAATATGCTTCAATGGTAGAAAGTATGGACCATGCATTAGGTGTTGTTTTAAAAGAGCTTGAAAATAAGGATGTTCTAAAAAATACAATTGTTGTATTTATGTCTGACAACGGAGGCTTGAGTGCTGTTGCTAGAGAGGGAGAAAAGCATAATCATAATTATCCTTTAAAAAGTGGAAAAGGATCAATATATGAGGGAGGTATAAGAGTTCCTATGATTGTTTATTCACCATTTCATAAAACTAATATTAGAGAAATTAACCACCCAGTTATAATTGACGATTTCTTTCCATCAATTTTAGAATTTACAAAATGTGAAGAAAGTAGTTTTGTGCAAAATATTGATGGTCAAAGTTTTGTTCCTCTGTTAAACAACGAAACTGTTGAAAAAAAGCCATTGTTTTGGCATTATCCTAATTGGTGGGGACCAATTGGACCTGGAATAGGTAGTTACAGTGCGGTCAGACAGGGTAAATGGAAATTTATTTATTTTCATGATACTCAAATCATTGAACTGTATAATTTGGAGAAGGATATTTCTGAAAATAATAATTTAATTTCTGTAAACACTTCAAAATCTCAGTTACTAGCTAATGTTTTAACAAAATATTTAAAATCAGTTGATGCACAAATGCCTTACAACAAAATAACTAATTCAATAGTGCCATGGCCAGATGAACATCCTTTGTTTAATTAATGAAAAAATATAATCTTCCTCAAAAAACTTGTCCTATTTGTAATTTTCCATTTTCATTGAGAAAAAAATGGGAAAAAAACTGGGATAATGTTATTTATTGTAGTCAGAAATGTAGAATGTCAAGTAAGAAAAAAACATGATTAGAAAGTGGTGGAAGGAACAAGTTGTGTATCAGATTTATCCAAGATCTTTTTATGATTCTAATAACGACGGAATAGGGGACATTAAAGGAATAATTTTAAAGTTAGATTATTTAAAATTATTAGGGATTGATATAATATGGATTAGCCCTCATTTTGATTCTCCTAACGACGATAATGGATACGATATAAGAAATTACAAGAAAGTAATGGAAGAATTCGGAACTATGGAGGATTTTGATCTGTTACTAAATGAAATACATATTAGAAAAATGAAATTAATCATAGATTTAGTTGTAAATCATTCCAGTGATGAGCATAATTGGTTTATTGAAAGTAAATCTTCAAAAGACAATAAGTATAGAGATTATTACATTTGGAAAGCTGGTGATAAAAACTCTCCTCCAAATAACTGGACTTCTTTTTTTGGAGGTTCTGCTTGGGAAAAAGATCCAATTTCTAATGATTATTATCTGCATTATTTTTCAAAAAAACAACCTGATTTAAATTGGGAAAATAATAAAGTTAGAGAAGAGGTTTATGATGTTATGAAGTTTTGGTTAGATAAAGGAATTGATGGTTTTAGAATGGATGTTATCCCTTTTATTTCCAAAGATCAAGATTTTAATAACTTATCAAAAAAAGAACTTTTAAATCCAGAGAAAGTATATGCTTCAGGACCAAGGCTACATGAATTTTTGAAAGAAATGAATTCAAAGGTTCTTTCTAAATATGATATTCTTTCAATTGGTGAAGCATTTGGTATTAGTGAGGATACAATGATCCAATTATCTGATGAAAGAGAAGAGGAACTAGATTTAGTTTTTTTATTTGATATTATTAGAATTGGTCGTGAAAATTGGATTCAAAACAAATGGAATTTAGCTCAATTAAAAAAATTATTTAACACTCAGTCTAGTGTAGATGAGTTTCACTGGCCTACAGTTTTTTTAAACAATCATGACAATCCAAGAAGTGTAAGTAAATATGGAAATGATAAGGACTATAGAATTAAATCTGCAAAATTGCTAGCTATGCTAACTTTAACTCAAAGAGGAACACCTATTCTATACCAAGGTGAAGAAATAGGTATGACAAACTATAATTTTTCCGAGCTAACTCAGTTTGATGATTTAGAAGTTCTAGGAAATCTAAGTAAAGCAATAAGTTCAGGAATAAGTAAAAAAGAATATATATTGCATTTAAATAAAACATCAAGAGATCATTCCAGAACAACAATGCAGTGGAGCAGCGGCACGAAGGGAGGTTTTAGTAATGGAAATAATAATTGGTTTTTATCTAATCCAAATCATGATAGAATCAACGTTGAAAATGACTTGAATAATGAAGATTCGATTTTTCATTTTTACAGAAAACTTTTACAGATTAGAAAACAGTCAAAAGATCTTATTTACGGACATTATTTTGATTTAGACCCTAATCATCAAAACATATTTATTTATCAAAGAGTTGGACTTAAAACAACATATTTAATTATTTTAAACATGTCTGATAGTTTAATAAATTATAATTTTAATAATTTAACAGAATACAGTTTAGAGTTTTCTAATCTAAATACGAAACCAAGAATTTCATCTAATCAAATTGAATTACTTGCTTGGGATGCTTTAATGTTTAAAAAAATAAAATATTATGATAAATGATGTGGAAATTTCTTGGTTTGCTCCCATATGTGATGGAGATGATGACGTTTTAGGATCAAGAAATCCAAAGTATAAAAGCACATGGGAAAATACATCAAGAATTATTAAAACAGCAGATAAGTTAGGTTATACTAATGTATTATGTCCTTCATCTTATCAAGTAGGTCAAGATACTCTGACATATGTTTCTGCAATGGCCACCTTAACTAAACAAATAAATTTTCTTGCAGCAATAAGGTGTGGTGAGGTTCACCCTCCAATGTTAGCCAGAGCTATAGCAACGTTAGACCATATTTTAAAAGGAAGACTTACAATAAATATAATATCCTCTAATTTACCAGGAAGTAATCTTGAATCTTCAAAGCGATACGCAAGATCAAGAGAAGTTATAGAAATATTAAAACAAGCTTGGACAAAGGACGAAATTAACTTTACGGGAGATTTTTATAATATTAATTTACCATCGGCACCAGTTAAGCCTTTTCAAGAAAATGGTGGTCCTTTACTATATTTTGGTGGTTATTCACCAGATGGAGTTGATTTGTGTGCTGAGCATTGTGATGTATATTTAATGTGGCCAGATACCGAGGATAAATTAAAAATTCTGATATCCAATATGAAAACTAAGGCACTTGTTTATAATAGAACAGTTGAGTTTGGACTTAGAGTTCACGTTATTGTAAGAGAGACAGAGAAAGAAGCTAAAGATTATGCTAATAAATTAATCTCAAATTTAGATTTTGAAAAAGGTGAGGATATTAAAAACAGAGCTCAGGATGCAAAATCACTAGGAGTTTCAATGCAATCTTCACTAAGAACAAGATCTGATAAAGATTATTATGTAGAATCTAACCTTTGGACTGGAATAGGATTAGCTAGATCTGGATGTGGAGCTGCAATTGTTGGAGATCCAGATCAGGTTTACAATAAATTAAAGAGATATGTAGATATGGGTATAAAATCATTTATTCTGTCTGGATATCCCCATCAAGATGAATGTGAATTATTTGCTAAATATGTTTTACCAAAATTCAATAATATTCATTTTTCAAAAAAATTTAACAGAGTACCTAAATCGAATCCAGATAGTCCTTTAGGAAACGGATTAAGAAAATAAATATTTATGATAGATTTTACTATAGTTATATTCTATTTTATTTTAATTTTTTTGGTGGCAATTAAAGGAAAGGTTAATAAAAAAAGTACAGCTGACGAGTATTTTCTTAGCAATAGAAACCTTAAATGGTATTCAGTTGCGTTGTCCACAATTGCTACAAACATTCAAGGTTATCAATTTCTTGGTATGATGGGATCTGCATATTTATATGGACTAGCTCAGGCGAATCTTGAAATTAATGCTGTTCAGGGTATTTTAATTGCCACATTTATTTTTGTTCCCCTTTTTTTAAAAGAAAGAATTACAACAATAACACAATTTATAAAAATAAAGTTAGGAGATAAAATTGCCCTTTTCTATTCATTAAGCAATATTGCGTTATTTTCTACTATTACACTTGGAGCTGCTCTTTTTTGGGGAGCATATGCTGCGGAAATGGTCTTTGGAGAACAGCTTTCTTTTCTACATGAAAATAGAATTTTAAGAATAGCAATACTTATTTGTATTTTAGGGATATTCTCAGCGATTTATACATATTTAGGAGGACTGAATGCTGTTGTTAAAACTGATATAATTCAATTTTCTATATTACTTATTGGCGGGATTGTAGTGTGTTTTATTGCTGTTAATCAATTAGGTGGGTGGGAACAATTATATGTTAAAACACCTGAAAAAATGCATCTTCATCTACCAGCTAGTCATTCTACTCTACCATGGACTCATTTGCTTGGATTATTTTTTTTAAATATTAATTATTGGTGTGCTAATCAGACTGTAATGCAAAGAGCCCTTGCGGCAAAAAGTGTTTCTCATGCTCAATCTGGATTAATGATTGGAGGATTAATTAAATATTTAATGGCTGTAATAATAGTAATTCCTGGAATTGCTTTGTATGGAATTTTGGGAGACAGTTTAGCTGAACCAGACTTAGCATTTCCATATTTAGTTAAAACTTATTTACCAATAGGTTTAAAAGGGGTAGTTTTATGTGGTTTGTTTGCTTCACTTATGAGTACTGTTGATTCGACATTTAATTCATTAGCTACTTTGTGGTCAGTTGACATATATTCAAAATATATTAATAAAAAGGCTAATGATTTTCAAAAGATTAGATCTGGCAGAAGAGCGATTGTTTTTAGTTTATTTACAGCTCTTCTGATGGCAATGATATTACTTTATTTGAAATTTGATGATCCTGATTCTGCTTTTACACATACTCTAAATAATCTTAGATATTATATTAATTGTGGTGTTGTAGTTTTAATATGTAGCGCTGTTATACTTTTAAAACCTTCTAAAAAATCAATTTTAATTGCATTTCTTTTAACTCTGCCTTTAAATATAGTTCTTCAATTTTTGTTCCCTGATATGAATTATTTCCTTAGAGCTTTTTGGGTTATTTTTTCTGGACTCTTTGTAGCCATTATTTT
>Ga0233402_1000739_pt1 | contig 11956 bp, 10 predicted proteins | sample 54DmetaG_FD_182705 | JGI IMG/M metagenome (GOLD analysis project Ga0233402, IMG submission 182705) | Seawater microbial communities from Monterey Bay, California, United States - 54D | ecosystem: Environmental > Aquatic > Marine > Coastal | place: USA: California | collected 2016-11-11 | reverse complement strand
AAATATCTTTTATGTCATCATAAAAGCCCATGTTTAACATTTCATCCGCTTCATCTAAAACACAGTATTGAATTGCGCTGATGTCAACCAATCGCCTTCCAATCATATCTTTCAAACGTCCAGGAGTTGCGACAACAATTTGTGCACCTCTTCTTATTTTATTAGCCTGCTCTTGGATATTTGCACCTCCATAAATGGCAACAATGTTAACGTTTTTTAATGCTTGACCATAGATGCCCATCTCATTTGTGATTTGTAAGCACAACTCACGCGTTGGGGCTAGAATCAAGCCTTGGGTCATTTTTTGTTTAGGATCAATTCGTTGTAGCATAGGGAATCCAAACGCAGCTGTTTTACCAGTTCCAGTTTGAGCTAAAGCTACTAGGTCCGTATTTTGATCTAGTAATATAGGAATTACTTTGTCTTGAACCTCCGTCGGAGATTCGAATCCTAGTTTTTCTACGGCTTTTAGTAGTTCCGTACTGAGTCCTAGGGACTTGAAAGTTGTCATAAATAGTATTCTGGCTGCAAAAGTAGTCTAAATTAAGTGGTTCTCAATTCTTTTATTACTTATTTTAATGAATCCCGCTTAAGATGACAAAAAAAAGTCCTGCTTTAAGTGCAGGACTTTAGGGTTAAAAAAGGTGTAATTTATAAAGTAAAGCCTTCTCTATATTCGCGAGTAACAAATTGATTTGCTGCTTCTAGATTAGTGATCTTCATGTTTTCACCATCCCAAAGAAGTTTTTTACGAGCATAATAATCCATTCTACCCTTCGCTTTTTCTTCACGAAGCATAAAACTTCGTATGGCTAAATTACCCATTAAAACGGTCTCAGTCATAGGTCCAGCATAGTCAAATGAAGAAGTTAAACCTCGATGTTCGTTACTGTTAAACCCAGCTTTACATGCGTCTACCCACTTGCGTTGATGACCGTATTCTGGTTCCGTCATTTTTTCTATTTCAGGACCAAAATCTGTTGTCCCATCATTTAAAAATAATTTAGGCATTAAGGGTGAACTGTCATTGATGTTGGTTGTAATGATTCCTTTTTCTCCAATCATTAAAACACCATTGGCACTATCAGCACCTCCAATGTCACTATTAGCAGGGATGATGTCTGGATGTGGAGGACGAATTCCTCCATCACTCCAACTCATTAAGATTGGTGATTTACTTTTTTCTGTAGCATCAAAATTAATACTAATCAACGAAGAAGGAGGACATCCCTCAGGAAGGTAATCAGCAGTCCACATTTGTGAATACACACTTCCTACGCTACATTCAGCTGAGGTAGGATATTTTAAACCAAGTGTTCGGAAGGGAATGTCAATTAAATGACATCCAACATCGCCAAGTGCACCTGTACCGTAATCCCACCATCCTCTCCAACTGAAGGGGTGCATGTTAGGGGTGTAGGGTTTTTCTTCTGCAGGACCTAACCATAAATCCCAATTTAAAGCATCGGGTTTTATGCTTGGATTTGGCTGTGGCATTGGAACTCCTTGAGGCCATACCGGGCGATTCGTCCAGATTTTTACCTCAGAAATAGCACCAACAGCATCCGTATCGATCCAATTTTGAACCATATTGAGTAAGGGGTTCGAACCTCCTTGATTCCCCATTTGAGTCACTACTTTTTGCTCTCTAGCCATTTCAGTCAACAAACGAGCTTCTTTGATATTGTGAGTCATGGGTTTTTGTACATATACATGTTTTCCTCTTTGCATTGCAAAAGCCGCTGCAGGTCCATGAACGTGGTCAGGTGTTGAAATGGTTACCGCATCAATATCTTTTTCCTTGTCTAACATGACACGATAATCAGCATATTTTTTTGCCTTAGGGAATTTTTTAGCAGTCTTCGATGCTGTTCCTGAGAAATCTACATCACAAAGAGCAACTACGCGCTCTCTCCCTTGAACAGAGGCATTACTGATGTCGCTTGCTCCTTTACCACCAGAACCAATTGCTGCTAAATTTAGTTGGTCACTAGGAGAAATATAGCCGGGACCCCCCAAAACATGTCTGGGAACAATCATTATGGAAGAAGCTAAAACTCCTTTTTTAATAAATTCTCTTCTCGAATCTTGTTTCTTTTTTTTCATTTCATTTCAGTTTAATGCAAAGTCTTGCCAAGATATAATTTTTTAAATAAATTTTTGTAGAAAATCTTTTTGATTGTTAAAATTGCTCGGATATTTGGAAATCAAATTATTCAGAATGATCACAAAAAGTCACCACCGTATAGCACTGGGAATTTTCTTCTTTTTATGTGGCTTTAGTTTTTCAACTTGGGCATCACGGATTCCATCTATTAAGTCTTCATTTAATATGAACGAAGCGGAGTTAGGAAGCTTTCTTTTTATTTTACCGATTAGTTCTCTTGTTGGTTTACCGATTTCTGCTTGGTTAGTCTCTAAGTTTGACAGTCGATACCTCTTGTTTTTTGGATTCTTTCTCTTTTCGGCTGCTCTTCTAGGAATTGGAATTTCTTCACAATTAGAATTCTTGATAATTTCAGTTACTTTTTTTGCTCTAGGACTAAGAGCAATTAATATTTCGATGAATACCCAGGCCATTCAATTGCAAAAATTATACACTAAAAAAATCAATGGAAAATTTCATGGCCTCTGGAGTTTGGGAGGACTTTCTGGTTTGGTTTTCGCGACAGTAGCCATAAATCAAAATTTAAGTATGGCTAATCATTTGGGATTTGTTGCTCTTATTTCATTTTTCATTAGCATGATTACCTATTTTTATCTACTGCGAAATGACAAAGAATCCACTGGAAATAAACTTCAACTGGGAAAACCTGATAATTTCATTTTGTACACAGGTTTGGTTGTGTTTTGTGCCGCAGTATGTGAAGGGGGGATTTACGATTGGAGCAGTGTTTACTTTCAAGAAGTTGTTGGAGCTGAATTATTCACATTGAGTTATTTGGTTTTTATGATTTCAATGACAATTTCCCGTTTTTTTACCGATCGGATCATTATGAAAATTGGAATGCCTAAACTATTCATACTCAGTGCAAGTGTTGTTGTTTTAGGGGTCGGAATATTAATTTTATTTCCTTTTTATTACAGTGCCTTATTTGGGTTTTTTATTGCTGGTTTTGGTGTTGCTTCTATTTTTCCCATGGCATTTTTATTAGCAGGACAGTCCAAAAAATATGCTCCTGGAATGGCCATTTCAATCATAGGAACTTATTCTACTTTAGGAGTTTTAATTGCACCACCCTTGATTGGATATATTGCTCATATCTTTAACTTAAACCAGGCTTTTTTATTTTTTATTGGTGCAGCTCTACTTTTGATGTATTTTTCTAAAAAAGCATTTTATTCTCTGGAGAAGCAATAGTTTTTTTGAATATTATTTGGCTTGATTTTTGTACAATATATTTATAGATTCACTTTAGTTTTATTACTCTAAAATCCTTAAAATGAAAAACACCCTTATCTTCTGCTTTTTTTTGATTTCTTCGCTAACTTTCTCACAACGTGGAAAAACCGGCGACAAGACTTTTGCAAGCAAATTCCCACCCGATGTCTATAATGAAGTGTCAAATGCCTCTTTGAAAATGATTAATGAGGTGGATCATGATATTATTGTTTTGGTTCGTGACCAAAAAAAGAAATATCTGCGTCATGTGTACATCCGAAACATGGATGAATTCACTTTTGAGGATCTTCCCATAACTCGTTTATATGTTCAATTTAAATCTAAAGATTTTTATTATGAAGACAAAGATCGTACGGTGATTAATTTTGGCGAAAAACACACCTTCAACTTCTTCTTCGACCCAACTCAATTACAGAATTACATTCAAATTTCTGAGGAAGAGTTTTTTAAGCCCTAAGAGTTGAGTTTGGGGATTTTTTAGTTTTCAATTAAAAGCATTTAAATTAATTGAAATCACAACAATCCAAATAATTACAGTGACTAAAAAGCTTAAAAAAACTAAAAATGCTCCCACATCTTTAGCTCTTTTTGCAAGCTCGTGATATTCTGAAGTATACAAATCAACGACTCTTTCAATAGCACTATTGATGATTTCTGAAAATAATGGAAGGAACAGAGATAAAGAGAGAATAGTTTTATAAATGAAATCAAAGGGAAAGAGGTATACAATACAGTTTAAAATGACAAATAGGATTAATTCTATTCTGAAGGATTTTTCAGTTTGAATCATGTCTTTTAATCCTGCCAAGGCATATTTGGTATTTTTGATAAAGGAATATTTCGGTTTACTCATGGTTTGTTATAAAGAATCACAATTTATTATTTTAAAGTATAAATACCTCGATAAATATTCATGAAAATAGAGATACTGTTTTTTATAATCACTTGTTTATGGAAAGAATCTAATTTTAATTAATTCATAGTGCATTAAATTTATCATTTACTTTGCAGCATTAATTCAATTAAAATGAAAAATAAATTCGTAAAATTTATTTTTAAGTTGCGTTTGGAAGAGTTTATGGCTTTGGTGCTTTTATTGCCCATGCTTGTTTTTTTATTTCTTTTTCATGATAAAGAGGGATTTAGGGCTTCCAATATTGATCGTTTCCTCATTACAGCACTGGTTTTTATTGTTTTTTTAGGTATCATTAAATTGAAAGATTTAAAAGTCCTTAAAGAGACAAAAATTGGCCGTTGGATTTCACATCTTCTCAACTTTTTAAGAGAAACTTTACCTTTTGCTTTTTGTATTTCTATCTACACAAACATGCATGACATGGTGCATTTAGTCAATCCTAATGATGTAGATGCCCTTCTAATTGCTTGGGATGAATTCATTTTAGGGACTCAACCTGCCTTATATTTGGAACCGTTTATTTCTCCAAATTTAACCGACTTTATGTATTTTTCATACGGCATGTTTTTGATCTATGTACTCTTGTTTCCTTTTATTTTGTATGCTAAAGGAGATATGATTGCCTTTCGTGAAACAACCGTTTCCATAATTCTTACTTTTTATATTGGTTATATCGGATATTTAATATTTCCGGCAGTAGGACCAAAATTTACTTTAGCACATCTATTTGAGACATCCTTAACAGGTAGTTTCATTACGGATCAAATTTCTTTTTTAATGGATTATCAAATTTCTGCGTTTACACGCCGAGATTGCTTTCCAAGTTTACACAATGGGATTATTTTTTTAATTCTTTTATTTGCCTTCAAACACAATCGCTTTTTTGGATGGGTGTTTTTGCCTTTTGCTCTTTCGCTATTTGCTTCAACACTGTATCTCAGGTATCATTATTTTATTGATATGATAGCTGGCTATGCGCTTGCTACTGCAATGTTTTTTGTTGGGCCAAAACTTCACAGATGGTGGCGGATGAGAGGATCTGAAAATCAATATATTTAAAGTCTAAATTGTACCTTTTAAGATGATTCAGTACAGAAACTTAAACTGTAAATTTCATATTAAATATTTTTTATATCTTGTCTATCCTATTTTTATTTTTTGAATGTCAAAACGTATTCTTTTTTTTGAATTTCCTGAGGGAATATCTTCGGTTTATATCGATGGTAAACGATACAATCGCAAAACTTTTCTCAAGGCGCAGCAACTGGAGAGAAGAAGAAATAGCAATACAGGTAAATTTCAGCTAAAAACAAAGGTTGGCGCAGAAGAGTATTAACTTTCAAAGCTAACTCCTCCATGTTTTTTTTGTCTCAGTTAACCTTACCATCCACTTCATGTCAGATTCTTTTCTAAAGTAGACTATGACCATAATAACATTATGGGTTCATTTTTTTAAGATTCAATCAAAATGAGTTGGCTTTTTCATGAAGTAATTCCAAGCCTACAGAAGTTCTTGGCAAAAATCCTTCCCAAGGGTCTTGATTCTTAAGTTCTTGCGCATTGATGTAGGGAGAATATTCTGTTTTGTTTTTAAGTTTAATACCCAAAAAGGCAGTGATGAAATGTTGATTAATGTTGTTTATCCTTCGTTGATCCCATACGGAATCTGCATAACGTAAATATTCATCAATATGTAATCCCGGCATACTTGCCACTGCAGGAGGAGGATTGGGGGCAATATTATGTCTCGCGTTTTCATAGGTCAAAAGATAGCGATCGCTATTTATAGCCCCTTGATAGATCGCTTTTATCCCTTTTTCATAACCTGATATATCATCTTTACTCCCTGCAATATAGAAAGTGGGAATTTTAATTCCTTCCAAACCTTTAACATCCCAGACACCACGTTCCATGCCCCAAGGTGCCATAGCGACAACCGCCTTAATCCTAGAGTCAAAAGAATTTATGAATTCTGGATTTCCCATCATGCGTTTTTCTAGGGCCTTATTTCCTTTGGACATACTAGCAAAGAATCCCGTAGCTAGTTTACTATATCCACCTCCAGCAACATTAAGAGCACCATATCCTCCCATAGAATATCCAATTAATCCAGTACTGTTTGTATTGACTAGACCCGTCATAAAAGAATCAGGCACTTTACTTAGACGATCTATTTCATTCAAAATAAAAAGATCATCTAAAGATCGATTTAAAAGCGTACTATTGAAACCCGCAGCATCTCTAAATGTAGAATCGGTATGGTCTATAGCGACAACAACATACCCTTTTGAGGCTAAATTCTCAGTTAAATAAGTCATTAAATAACGGGATCCTGTATATCCATGAGAAACAATAATTAAGGGGTATGGACCACCTGAAGTTTCTGGTTTAGCATCTCTTGATGCTTTTCCTGTAAATGTAAATGGAATAAGTGGTCTGTCAGGATCTCCAAAATTACCCATCACCTCTTCATAGATTACCTCTTCACTTTCCCCTTCAGAAAGTCTAGCGGGGTACCATATCTCGACAGTTAAATGGCGGTCATAAATTGAATCTTTGTCTCTCAAAGAATTTAAAATGTCAATTTGATTGTAATGAACTAAATGAACAGTTTTTACACCTACTTTGTGCTCTCCTTTTGAGGAAAGTATGGGTGCATCGGGAAGTTTATTTCCAATCAAAAAAGAAGCCTCTTGGTTTTGGCCATTAAGATTGAAGATGAATAGCAATAGAAATATTAGTTTCAAAGAAAGCGCTCTAGACATGAAGGAGTGTTTAATATTGTGGTTGTAAAATAGTTATTGTTTTCTGTAAATCTACAGCTTAAATTATATAAACGGTCTTTTCTAAAATAAATTTAAAAAGGATCAATAAAATTGAATAACAAGAGTTAAGCATACATAATTTAAGTGGTCTCTTCATTTGGCAGCCATGCTTCTTTTTTTGTTATTAATTTTAAAACAATTTTAAGATAATTAAAATACAAAAACTTTATATTTATTATCATGAAATATATAATATCACTTTTATTAGCAGTACAATTTGTTCTTGCACAAAACAAAATGAAACCAGAAGAAACCGAGGTTTGGGAACCCGAACCGCGTTTAGTTCACCCTGGAATTTACAATGCTCCTCCAAGTGATGCTATTGTCCTTTTTGATGGATCTGATTTTTCTAAATGGAGAAATGAACGTACACAGAGTCCTGTAGGTTGGACTTTAAATCCAGACAGGTCTATGACAATAAAACCTGGATCAGGATCGATTGAAACCCTAGAAGAACATGGTTCGATCCAACTTCATATTGAATGGAAATCTCCAACAAATACTCAGGGTAAAGGGCAATTGAGAGGGAATAGCGGTATTTTTTTTCAGCGAAGATACGAGGTGCAGGTTTTGAATAGTTATCAAAATAGAACCTATTCCAATGGACAGGCGGGTTCAATTTACAAACAACATATTCCCTTAGTAAATGCCATGCGACCTACAGGTGAATGGCAGATTTATGATATTGTTTTTAATGCTCCAGAGTTCAATGAAGCTGGAGAAGAAATTAAGCCTGGAAGTTTTATTGTTTTTCACAATGGAGTACTTATCCAAAACGCTGTGGAAATACAAGGTTCTACAGAATATATTGGAAAACCCAAAAAAGGGCGTGATGAAGGGTTTTGTTGTTTGGGGGGCAACACAAGGCGCTCATTAATGCTGCAAGATCATGATAAAAATGGGGCGGTCAGTTATCGAAATATTTGGATGAGAAAACTGTAAACCAGAGGACTAACCCAATAGCTTTACTAAATTGAACTCGGTAAGTGACGGATAATTTATTTCTAATCTCTTCTTAATTTGAAACGAAATGGACTTCACCTTTCGTTCATTCAATCATCTCTATTCGATATTTAATGATTTAGTTAGGGACGTTTAGCAACTTTTAGTTTTTTAAATAACTTAAACATATCTTAGTAGATATATTTTAAACATTATGTCAAATAGAAGACAATTTATTAAATCTTTTTCGGCGGCGGCAATAAGCCCTTTTTTTATTCAATCCTCCGATTTGATTTACGCTAAAAAAGAATTCATGGCCTCATTAAATCCGGGTGCCATAAGCCTTAAATGTACCGCAGATGAATTATTGGATTATGCCATCAAATTTAAGTTTTCATCGATAAGCCCCCCTTTAATGGACTTAATTCGATTTAATGCAGGGGATCAAAAAGCTTATCTAATGAAAATGCAAAAAAATGGAATTGTATTTGATTCGGGTGGTTTGCCTTTAGAATTTAGAGCTTCAGAATCTAAGTTTAAAGAAGGATGTGAATTCTTAAAAGAAAACATTGATACTTTTGCTTCTTTGAATATCCCTAGTTTTGTTACTTGGATTATGCCTACTCATAAGACGTTAACTTACATTCAAAATTTCAAGCAGCACCGAACTCGTTTGTATGAAGTTGCATCTATTCTCGAAAATGCCGGATTAAAATTAGGATTAGAATATGTAGGTCCCAAAACATTGATGGCAAGAGACAAGCACCCTTTTCTGCATAGTGCAGCTGGACTTAGAGAATTAATTGAAGAAATCGGGAAAAAGAATGTTGGATATCTATTGGACAGCTTTCATGCCTATTGCGCAGAAGACAAGAATAAAGATCTTGATTTTTTAAATTCAGATGATATCATAGCGGTACAAATAAACGATGGAGTTTTAGGAAGGACTGCAGCAACGCAACAAGATCTTGAGAGGGAATTGCCTGGAGATACAAAAATAATAGATATAGAAAGTTTCCTCAATTTCATTAGCTCCAAAGGATATAAAGGTCCAGTTAGTGTTGAACCCTTCAATGATGAAATAAACAAAATGCAAGCCATCAGAAAGCTAGAAAAAGTAAGAGGGTCACTATTAAAGTTTGGGATTTAATATTTCCTTAAAAACAGAATGAATTAAGCGTTCAAGATTTCCTCGATTGAATAGAAAAATAGTTTTTTAAAACTCACATTTTTTTTGATTTTGCAGGATGAATTTTACTCAATCTTGAGCTATATCAATATGGTACTGTAAGTATTAATTCAAAAAAATTAGTAGTTATATTTTTGCAAAATAGTACACACTTTCCCCAAACAACACCCCCACAAACTACTACAGAAGAATCTTAGATTAAGGTAATAATATCAATGGATTAGAAGAGGTTTGGGTTGTGACCGTTGGTGTGAAAGAAAAAACCCTCCGCTAAAAGGGTTATCTTAAATTAGTATATGCCCAATAAATGAGTAAAAATTGAAGTGGTATTCTTAACCAAAGAATCCAAGCAGATATCCCAAGACTGTTGGCAGAGAAAAGCATATTTACATGGACTAATAAAAACACCAAAAGCATAGCTATAATTCCCCATAGTGCAAGACTTCTGGTTTGAGGAAATAGAACCCCTATACCTAAGAGAATTTCAGCTATACCGCTGATGTAAATAAGTAAATCATGTGTAGGTAAGAACTTTGGCATAAAAGGTCTGTAAAAGCCTGTGTTGGTAAAATGGAGGATGCCAAGGACTGAATAAAGAACTCCCATGAAGTAAAGTTGGAACATTTTAGTCTAATATTCGTTTCACAAATTGACCTCCTGTATTTTGCCAGTATAAGTTTGTTGGATTGATAATATCACCCCAATGAGCAAAATTGTCAGGTACAATTTCAAAATTTCCATCATTATCTTTATCAATTGTTCTACCTTTTTAACCATAGGGTTTAAGGGTCTCAAATTAGGGAAAGTGAATTTAGTCTGGCTGATTAGGATTGAAGAAGTCTAACTCAAATCTCCCAGAGGAATCTCCTCTGTAATACATCCCCCAATATCTTTTTAATTCATTATAATTTGGATTACTTATACCTTCAGAATCTGGAACAATATCTAATATTCCATCACCATTAACATCAAACATCTCAATAAATGGAATCCATTCAATCCAAGTTGGGGGTAAATCAAACCATCCTGAAGGACCATCAATAATTTGATGATTTATATATTCCCCATCAACTTTTTTAAGAATTTGAATTTTGATTCCATCATAGCCCCTATCGTTATCTACAACATAATAATCTTCGTGACCTGTTGTGCGATTAATTATAATCTCTGAAGTACCATCATCGTCAATATCTAGCATTTTAAAATCATTTACGATTCCCCAATAATCAATCTCAGGTAATATAATTGGATTAAAATAATCAAATGTGCCATCACCATTACCATAATAAATAGTTGTTCTGAATGGAACTCCTAATTCTGGTAATTTAAATTCCCACTCATGTCCTCCAATAATTATGTCTAAATTGTCATCATTATTAAAATCGTGGAATTCCATATTATATCTATTTGTAAAACCACTAGGGTAATTTGCTGAGGGCCAATTATTGCCTTGATAAATTTTAGAGAATGTTTTATCTCCGTTACCTAAATAAATAAAAGTTTCTCCATCACTAGCTGTATTTTGATTATTAACCACCATTATATCTAGGTTATTATCATTATTAACATCGCCAATTGCTCCTGTATGATAATATGAAGGCTGCTCGCTAAGTGTTACAATTTCATAATTGTTAGGTGTGAAATAAATTATTTTAATTTTTGTCCCAGTGTAGGGGGGTCCATCAATTCCAGTTCCAATTAAGACAATATCCTCAGAGCCATTGCCATCAATATCTCCACTTAATATTTTTCTTGTGACAGCTTGTTGAGAGTCAAATCTGAATTTTAACTCATTATCTATAATGACATAAATTTCTCCAATATCATCTGTTGTAACATCATGGGCTGATATAACTAAATCAGGAATCTGATTATTATTTATATCTAAAAACTGTGTGAACATTTGTTGGTGTCCATGATTTTCTTCTGATGGAGGAGGATTTAATCCAACATCACCATTATCATTAATATAAGTAAAACTATATTGAGCTCTTTCTATTAATGAATTATAGTCATAGAATGGTCTAAACCATTTTAAATAATTGTCAGTTGTATTGTTTGGAGCATTAATTTCTGGGATAGTTGATGAGTTAAAATTTGAATTGAAATAATCTTGAATACTAATAAAACTTGCACTTAAACTAGTGTCCTGATTCAAAGTAATTGTTTTTGGGTTAGTAATTGAACCATCATTCCACCCCGTGAAGACATATCCTTGAATAATCTGAGCTGAAACATTAATATTTGTTCCTTCGTCATATGTTCCTCCTTCTGTAGACACAGTCCCTCCTTCTCCAGCTGTAACAGTTAGAGTATATTGTGATGGAGCTGGGGTTTCAGGTTCTGGAGTTTGAATAATACTGGGAGGAGGTGTAGTGTCCTCTTCTTCTGCTGAACAGCTGTAAAGGATTAGGAATGCAGTAAGGGTGAATGCTACAGGGTAGAGTAGTTTTTTCATACATCAAAATTAACCAATAAAATGAGAAGTTAAAGTAGTATCATAACGATGTAACTAAATTTTCTTCCATAACGTATACAAACTTTCCCCAAACAACTCCCCCTAAAACCACCACAAGAGAATCTCAGGGTTAAGGCATTGATATCAATGAATTAGAAGGTATTTGAATTGTATCCATTGGGGAAAAGAAAAACCCTCCGCTTGGGAGGGTTATAAAATTTAC